>JACCDO010071248.1_pt1 | contig 26957 bp, 5 predicted proteins | sample 7446101 | NCBI WGS metagenome assembly JACCDO01 (sample SAMN15323440, study PRJNA562643) | freshwater metagenome | isolation source: river surface water | place: USA:Blue River Watershed | collected 2017-08-16 | reverse complement strand
TTTGGAAGTGGATTTCCACACCCAGACTTTTGGTTCTCTTCAAAAAGGAGGAATCTCTTGTTGCAGATTGGAGTGCATTCCAAGCATCGCCATCAATAAATCCCGGTGCGGTAGTCTACCTCACCCTATAGTACAATTGATTTAGTATTTTGTCCGCGTTACTTGTGCAAATGGTATGGATTTGAACGAAGGACTTGAATCGGCTTTCGTAGCGTGCAAGCATAAAGTTCAAAAGCGCCTTGGAGAATCACTTCAAAGGTCACCATTATTACCTGGGATTGTGTCGCCGTACGGCTTTGTTGATTCAAATGCATATAAATCTGGAATAGAACGTACTGAACGAGCATCTGTACATAATATTCAGGGATTCGAAGAAGATTGTGCTGACCTTAACGTCGGCACAGCTGGAATTATCGATGAGCTATTTAATTCTATTAAAATGTATGATGATGATAACACGTCGATATTTTCGGCTATAGTAAAATATATATTAGATTTATCACTTATAAATCCAAACATATGTTATGTAGTAGTTTCCCATATTGCTTCGTTGCCGAAACCTATTCCATTTATTGAGATGTGCCCTGCCATGTTTTGTATGACTAACGTTTCATTAATTACTGATTTGGTGGAACAATTGGTGATATTATATGAAAGTGATAGTAGAAATATATTGCCAGTTATCGGGGCAATGGTAGAACTATCTTTACCAAACAATCTAATGCCGAAATTGGCCTATTTGGTTGAAAATGCCATACTTATAGTCGAAGAAAATGATATACCCACTTTATTTAGAACCATATTAAAATCTTTAGCAAGTAGTTCGTCAGGAGAAAAAACCGTATTAAAATTAAAAAAATGTTTCAAAAATTTAAGTGACGAATCTGTCTCGTTAATCGTTGAGGCAATGTGGGAAATTTTGCCGTCATCATTACAAGCGAGTACATTATTTCTTGATCAAATTATAAAAGAGCAAAAAGTACTCGAAGGTGTTGGTTTATTAGGGCCTGATCTTTTACCAACACTTACAGATGTGTCGGTGTTACTGATACTTCTTACTAGTACCTCTTTTTCGGGTAGTAATTTAAAAGTTAAGGCAAATAATCTATTCACGATATGGTTAATTAATGATATTTTTCCATTTGATCAATTACAAACAATATTGAAATTGCGACGTGCTAATGATATTTGGGAGCGCATGACACCTTCAATATGGATTCTATGTCTTTGGCTCATCGATAGTATTTCAAAGTATACAATATTGACTAATAAATTTCTCCATTACATTACTACATGTAAACGGGGACTGTCCGATCTCATAGGTACTTTATATTCAACATTGCCATCACTTAATGAAACAATTGTTAATGCTTTGTTAAACCGGTGCTATTATAACCCACAAAGTCATCATCATGGAATAAGTAGTAATCAACTTTCTACCATTTGTGTAAATGATGGTCTAGTTTTATTGACACCTTTAGGTTCCTCTCATTCTAATTTCGTTGCGGAGTCCAGTGGTGATTCTAAAACTCAAGTCTTGGAAGAGAAGTACTCTCGAATACAAGCTAACATTAGCGCGGTGATATTAGAGCACTTAGCAGTATCACACAAGAATATAGGTCTAGTAATATTGGCATCAATAAACAATCGTCTAACACCATGTGCTGACGGCAGAATCCTATTTCCACCCCCTATTATTTTACGGAAATTATTGCGGTGTATAGTATATTGTTCTGGTTCGTCGCAACAATTTGAAGCGACTATACTTATTTTAACACAGAAATTATTAGTAACCATCACCCAACCAAACTTGGACTTTCTAAGTATAATCGCCTCAACCAGAAAGTTAACCTCGTCATCTATTAATTTAAATAAGTATAGCGGTTTGACTTCTAGATCACAGTTGTTTAAATCACTACGTGTTCAATCCTTGTATTCACCAATCGCCATTGGTATAATACTTGCACATCAGTTAATACACCAAAGAAGTAATAGTATTCAAACATCGCTTGAAAACGTTAGTTTATTGCACTTCCAAGATTATCGTGCATTGATTGAATGGGTTGTGCGAGCATTTGATACTCTTCAGGATGACTCCATTGTATATGCCATAGATTTTTTTGTGACATGTATCAGCCAATGTCACGTAAATATTCATAAAATTGCTACAAATTTAAATATAACAAGTGAAAATTCTAGTGCAAGTTCTACTAGTATTAGTGGTAAAAGTACCATCAATAATTCAGTTAGGAACAATAATCTACCAGAACGCGAATATTTCATTTCCCTGCGCGAAATTATAAAAACATTGTGGAATCAATTCATGCAAACCCACCACATAGTATTAATAAGTGGACTATCAACATTAGACTATATTGATAATATTCCGTCATTCGTTGTCGACTGCTCGTCTAGTGACCTTTCGTTTGTACCTTCTGCTGAAAGTAATGACGACCCAAATAATCGTCCTATTATATGGTGCTTAGCTCGTATTTCTCGGCAAATTGTCGAAAATAACAATAAAATTATTATGTCGCAAGACATAAGTAATGTAAATTTGTCATTATTGATGGATAGTATATTTTGGCTGGTCCAACGTGCATCGTGTCTACATTATTCATTATATGCACCTAAGGCCAATTCGTTCACTACAGGACTACAACTAAGTATCACCCCAGAGTTAATGGACATCAAAGAATTGTTATGCGGTGCTAATGATAATGACAATAGTAATTTGCCCCGGAAATCACGATCCCATAGTGCCCCTATTCGTAATTCTGATGTATTTGAAGCTGTGAAAAATAGAGTTTTTATCGGCAAATCATTGTGGAATTGGACAAGTTCTGTTTTAGGCGGATTTAATGGTTCCTTTATTCGCCCTGTGGGCATCAGTACAATAGTTTCTTTGCGATTTAGTTGGGAACGTATATTAGCAGCAGCAATCTTGTTAGGCAGATTGCTATCTATGCGATCTTCGGTAGCTAATGACTTAGAAAGTAAAAATTCTATTTTGATGGATCTATTACGAATTTTAAATCAAATTAATTGTAGCCGATATATGTTGCGCATTGCTCATTCAGATGAAGTTAGGTTTCTAAGTAATGATATTAGTAGTAATAGATCGAAGAGACGCAGAGAAAATAGTGAAAAAACAATACTTCACGGGAAAAAAAGCATGAAAACGTTACCAAATCAAAATCCCAATATCAACTCGTCTGGGATAGATCATTCAAACTCTGTTGATATTTCACTATTAATCCATAAACAGGTATTGGAAAAATTGCTGAGCAGATTAACAAATATGATTGATGATGACTATATGCACACGTCTTTGTTATACCTATTACAGCAGTCTCCTGCAGCAACAATTACAGATGGTGGGTTTTCTCTTATCACTACATTTATATATCGCCGTGTTGTTTTCGAATCTTCGAATAAAAATGGAACTGAAGCCGAATTTGGACTGCCTTCTTTAATTTATGATGCATTTGTATCTGTAGACGAATCTTGTTGCAATAATGACGCGACAAAAACGTCAACGATGATTTCAGATAAAGCTATTTTGATTAATAAAAAATTTTTAGCATTAACTTCAACGTTGGTGCAATACATTGAGAACAGTCGTCGTGGGACTCCTACAACGCCTCTTCTTGATAAAGTTGACGCAAATCTTGTCTATGCATTAGGGTCTCACTTAGATTTATTCGGTAGTTCCGTTTTGCTATTATGTATTTATATGGCTATTGATAGCATTTTTAAGCTGATCAACAAAAGCAACATCCAAAGCGATACTGATGGAATTCAAGATAATGAAGAGGCAATGATGTATTGCGACGACTTGATAATGTCTCAAATAACTGATTCGCAATCGGACTTAACTTTGAGTTCTCGTAAAAAGTTATTACTCTTATATAGCATCGTTGAAAAGCAATTGTTGACGTTACAGGACTCGGTAATATCTATCTCATGTCTTAAATTGCTATTGACTATTTCAAAAGGCACGAAACTACTAAAGCGATGTAGCATTGTGTCATGGACGCTCTTAAAATCTATTTTCCCTGATAATATAGATATTTTTTCGTATAATCATGGTAATATTGGAATGGATCCGTTGTGGTCTACTATGACAAGTCATGTTAGTACCTGCTTATATTACAGACAAATTCAAATAGAGTTAAATAACTATGGGAAGTCTAAAAATAGGTGTTCCGTACTATTTAAAAACGTCTTTGGCATCATGGAAAATGGTTTGAAAGCAACAATAAAGCCCGACCACTTTACAATAAAAGTATTTTTACTCATTTGGTGGTATCATGAATTGCCTACACATAGATTGTACGGGGTGGCATCCATGATCAAGGAAATTTTCCAACGATTTATGGGCGTGAAGTTCGAACTGAAAGGTACCATAGAGAACGAAGTCTTAGCAACGAAAGCAACAAAAAAATCTGCACGAAACCATCGTATTGCAACTGATGTTTTATCTAATATAAAGAATAAAAGTCAGATGGAACATATTCCTGCAGCCTCAAGTGCAAATAAAATAGATAAATGGCCTATTTACTTTGCCGGCATGACAGATGAAAATGTTGAAATATTCTTTATTAGTGCCCTTTCAGTGCTCCCTTTATTATTTTTTAATGCGCATGCGGATCCAAGTGCTACATCAACAGATTCTGGAGTAGTATCACCATATATAACATTGATACACACATCACTTTTATATATTATAACTTTACGAGGAGTTACTCAAGCGATGATTGATGGTGGTAGAATAAAAATTTTATTGCGTATTATCCTAAATTGTGTTAAGGTATGCCGAGCAACACTTGATACTATTGATTATGCTGCGCTTGCAGCAATTAATTGGAGAAACAGATCACACGCAAAATTGCATACTGATGATGACACCACGTCAGTTAGCTCAATAGATGTTGGATCAATCGATTACTTAGCCGAGGCCTTGGAATGGACTTTATCATGCGTCCAATGGACTTTGCGTTTTACCGAAGTTGTTAAGAGTCAATTTCTCAATTCGGGGGCTCATGTCATACCAAAATCTTTAGTAAGATCCATACCTCAATTACAAATTTCTGCAGAAAAACTCGCTGGAAGATTACATAAATATGCAAAAATATACAACGTGATGCTTGAAGAGCCCGAAAATACTTTTAGCGCATGGGAGTTGCAATTTAATGACAGTGTTTCGAAGTATATGAGTTATAATTCGTCTTATTTGAGCACTAATGAGTTAAGATATGATTGCTTAAATGCCATTGAAATCCACAAAGTAGTTATGGAAGGCGACGGAATAATTGATTTCAATAAATCCAGTGCTAGTAATGATACAAACGATCATGAATACGATGAATTTTTTTCGTCTAGATTTGTGGATGATGATGATGATGATGACGATGATGATAATGCAATCGATACAACCGACGAGATTGAACATTTCAGCGGATGGGGAATGATAGTTCATGATGAGAATATATAAATTAATTATAAATGAAGAAGAAAATTTTCGTTAGAAAGTATGTTTACATTGTTATTATTATAATTACCAATACATCATAAATTACATTTTCCAATCCAACTGATCAATACTAGTTTTAGCAACAGGCTTCTGCTGTGGTAGTTGCGTTGAATTATTCATGCCCATATTGGATATACTCATACCTTTGCCTCCCGTGACTGGTTGTGCAAACGGATTGATAGGAACAGCCGTTTTTGAGGGTAGCCCTGTAGCATTTGTCGAAAAAGTGGAGGTGTTAAATGATGCGGTAGGCTTTTTCACGGTTAAACTTGCAAAAGGGTCCACTATAGCGGAAGTAGATTTAGGAGCACCAATAGATTTATTATTTGAGTCTACTACAGTCTTATTTTCTGGAATACTAAAATCGAAATTTATTAGTTTTTTTGGTACATTTAACTTATCGGCTAATTCCGATTCTTTGAAATTGTTATTACTAATAGGTTTTGTGGTCGCATTGATTAAAGCGAAAGGGTCAACTATTTTTTCTGTGGTCGTTGACTTCACGTCGTTAGTAGATGCAGTAAAATTGTCAAATCGGTTCGTATTAATATCTATCGGATTCGGCGCCGAAGCAAAAATATCTATACCCGATGCACTGTTTGCAGTAGTTGTTGTTTGTGTTCCATTGTAGTCATTTAAAAAATCGAATACATTAGCTTTTGCGGTCTTCACTGATACATCAGACATTTCAATAAAGTCATCAGTTGTTAATGTCACACTTGTGACTGAAGTTTTAACTTCTTGTTTGGGCGTTTCGTCGGCAAATGGATCAAAACTATCCTTTCTATTAGCGGTAGTCTCAGGAACATCGAAGGGGTCAAAACTACTACTTCGATCTCTATCAGCATTATATGATGTCTTGTTTTTACTTTTCCCTGTATTCTTTCCTGTATTACCATCTGTATTTTGATTATTTTCATTATTGTTCTTTATTTTAACTGTGCTTTTATTATTATTATTATTATTGGTAGTGGCAACATTAAAGCCATCTATTTTATTATCGCTACCTAATTTCTCGGGGTAACGTCTTTCGCCCCTCCTTCTGGGAAAATTATTGAAACGTATCCCATCAATTGAAAACAAATAACTATATTCCCCCAAAATAGGAAAAAAACATTCAATTCTATAAACATGTAATCCAGCTAATGCGTTCCATCCATACGAAAACTCTGTAGCAAGTACATCTTGCGAACTAGTTATTTCTACACCATTTTCATATACTGTCTTTTTACCCGAAACAATTGAATGAACAAGTGTTACTTCGTGATCTATATCACTATCAGACCATCCAAATTGCCATTTTATTTTTCTTTTCGTGCCCGATATATTCTTTCCTTTATCAATAATTTCAGTATATATCTGGTATGGCTTGCCCAAATTATCCCTGAACTCTCCCACTTCGAGCCCTTTCTTCATTCTTTCTGATTACTTCTGGCGGTTCGAGCACTTATCTTCTTTGATTGATACCGATTGATACCTTCTCAAACAGGCAGTCCCAAACGGTACCGGTGGATTGGGTTTTGAAAGAAATAAATGTCCACGAATCGGTGTTGACTATGAAATAAATTGCGATAAAATGCGTCTAATAATTACCACAATGAGTTACATTATAACATCTAAAGTTTAGTTTTTTTTCCCACTGACTCTTCTGATTCAATAGTATCATCTTGCTTGTCACTTAGTAAACCTTGAACATTTAATTTTATTGTATGATGAATGTTGTATTTTATCGATCGTTTATTCGTGTTATTTGGTATAGAACCCAATAATCTGGAACCCAAACTAACTTTATTAGTAATATTGGACGATGCGTCACTATACTTTTTCAAATGCTCAAAAGGTGTCAAAGTTGTTTTTGTCACACCAGTAAGAATATGTTCTGGTTTAAGAATAATTTTTACGTTTGTTAGCGCCATTTTATTTAGCGGTTTTAATTCTTTCAAGCATTGTCGTGATAAAATATCCCATACCCTCATACTACCATCCATACTTACAGACACTATAGTACTATTATCTATTGATGCTGCGAGTGAAGTAACAGCTCTTGTATGACCAGACATAGTACTATTATTAGATTGTGGATCGTTATTTCTCTCATAGCTATTAACGTGTATGTTATCTTGTACTACAATTTTTGCATGTGCAGCGGATATACCAACTGCAGCTATTGATATATCTAATAGATAAATGTCACCATTAGAAGCACCACTAAATATTATATCTTGTGATGCATTAATACACACACTTTCGAGCGGTTGTGCGAAAGCTACTCTGTAGCATTGTTTATTTGAGTGCACATCAAACATTACAATGGTTTTGTCCAAAGAGCATGACACAACGCGGAATGTCGAAACTACTCCTATTATAGTAAAATCTTTTACAGCCAAAGTGTGAGGATTCCAGGATCTATACGGTTGTATCATTTGTCTCTTCAAACTTCCTGAATTATACTCGCCAATAATTGCTGCCAACTCCCATACTTTTATTGCTCCATCTTCTGATGAGCTTACACAGTAATTACCACAGCCCGAAAACATTAATTTTGTAATCGATTTAAAATGACCTTGCCAACTATATATCAAGTTTCCTGTTGATAATTCCCAGCAATATAACCATCCTTTTTTTGTGCCTGCTAATAAATACGTACCACACGGATCACATACTACTGATGTGCTTATTTCTTGAATATGACAGGTGTAATGAACTTGAGCTTTACCCCATTGCCAAACATTAATAATTGGCTTTGCTGCTTGGCATGCAACAATATAATCACCACTGTTATGACCTACTCCACTATAACCTGAAGCACCACCAACCACACATACGCCATTTGGCTCAGTTACACAATTCTTGAAGTTAGAGCACATACTACTACCTGTGCGGATGTCAACCACGGCGATGCCCCCCAAAGAGGAGTTATCTTTGTTTGAACAAATTATCGCTACTTCCTCCATTGGCATTTTGATTTGTAGCTTCCACTATGTTTTTTTCCCCAATTTTTTCTCAATCTTCATGACTCCGAACCCGTGAGTGAGTGAGTGAGTGAGTGAGTGTGAGAGTGAGTGGATGAATGATAAAGTACGTGAGTGAGTGAAAAATACATGCAGTGAACGAGTGATGTCGTTAGAGACACTTGGTATTTACCGCAATGTCGATGTCTTGTCATCGCCATGCGTATTGTTCACTGACTATAATAATAATTGGTGTCCACTCAGCCATTTGTATTGGTCAACATCAAGTAATTTGCTGGTATCGAGACATCCCGAGAGTATAATAGAAGAAGTATTGTCGTCATATTGTCCGAATTGTTTCACTAAATTAATGGAAGATGAGGTTATTATATATCGAAATACATGCCCTTCATGCTTTCTATGTCCTATGTGTGAGTCAACATTACAATATATTACGTCAAAACAAGACCAAACTATATTACAATGCTCACATTGTAATTGGAAATCAGATGATGCATATGGCTTATTTGGGAAAGACAAAATGCAGATATTAGCAAAGTTAAGGATTAATAGAGAAAAATTTTCGACAAGTAAACCTTTTCAAAAGCTAATAAAACATTATCAAGATTTGCATGATAGTAGTAAGAAAAAAACTATTGATACTTTAAAAGAATTAGTAGAGAAATCATGGAGAATAGAAAATGTTGAGACTTTGTTGGATAAAAAGAATATAAATCGTGTTCCCATTTTAGACGAGCCTCCTATTTCCGTCCTAACGAAGGAAGCGGAAGAAGATGATGAAAATGTATTTTTTTATAATTTAAGGGGAGTGAGGTTAATGAATAAGCGTACTATAAGATGCAAACATGACGTTGACACTGGACGGTTAAGCATATTAGTGCAGCCGAAATTGTTTCCATTGGATGGCGACTCTTCATTAAAAGTGTCAAAAGGTAAATGGTGGGTTAAGGACAACTCCGCAGTACATGAGATACCACGAGTCATCATTACAAAACTCCCTATTTTAGACAACCTATGCCAAAATGTAATAGATTTCTTATACCTTCAAATCGAAAATCCCAAAGATAATCCAATTTCGATTGAATTAGAATTTAAAAGTGATGATGAATTAGAGAAGTCTCAAAAATATCCCTTCTCTTTGTCTAAAGTAATATCACTTATGCCAGCATCTACAAGCAGGAATCTAAAAATAGATTTAGGTGCTTATGAAGATGTCATATTAAAAGACATAAATGTTAATAATATTCATCGTCGCAGTAATATAGATCCACCTCCTGATTTTTCATCATTTTTTTACAGTTTTAATATCGTAGATAAATTTGGATGCACTGATTGGCCTTATCAAGTTGTGGATCATAAATGTAAACTAGCGATACCTGTACAAGTTGCACCGGGAAGCACCGAAAAATTGTTATCTTATCCGAGAGCAGAATTATCATCATTAATTTTACAATTAAAATTGAAATATAAAAGTACTGACAAAAGTAGTCATCATGTAGATACTGATATTATAATTGGTTTCCATTGTATTTAATCCAATCTCAATTTTTGATACATTTTTTCGGATGGTAAATTTGCAACTTCATCTGCTATCTGTTTTTCCTTCTCTTTCTCTCGTTCCTCTTTCAATTGTTCCAGTGTTTTTCCGAATAATTTTTCGCGATAATAAATTAACCAATTGCATAATTGAGCTCTTCTTGTTTTATTTGGCGTTAACTCTGCTAATTTATACCCTTTCCATCCAACTGACTCCAATTGGCGGACACCACCTTTATAATCTCTAGGTATTGATCTCATTAAATCCATAGAAGCATTACGAACCTCTTTATCTATTTCAGGCCTATAATCGCGTTTGATACCAATAATATCTGGTGGGGTAGGATATTTTGCCAACCATTTAGGAAATACGTTTTCACTACCTTCGAATATTTTCTTGCCACTATTATACCGATATCCTAAACATTTCCACGCTATATAATTACACTCAGCATCAGTTGCTTCTAAATTTACAATTTTTACAATATTTTCATCAGTTAGTTCAGTTAGAGATGGCTCGCCATGTAATTCAATTTTTATCAAACCGCGCAATAATGGTGATGTTTCACAATTTAATTTGTCATTACAACAATTATTATTATTATTATTATTATTATTATTATTATTGTTTGACGACTTTAATATATTATTTTTTCCCCCAACTTTAACAGAATTGTAAAAACTAAAGACAATATCATGAAGGCATATCAGTGTCACTATCAGTAGGAGAGTTCTCATCCTTTTACCAACAAGAAATTCTTAGGTACCTTAATCGCCGATACCGGTATTGGTAATTTAAAACACGTAATTGGGACTAAAGACAGTTTACAACGAGTGAATAACTTGGTCTGTCTGTCACCCTGCTTTGAGAGTGGGACTGGGATAAAAAATTATGGCCAAATACCGAATATTCTCCGGGGAAACCCAATAAAGGTAGTTAGGGTTAAGATCCTAATCCCTCCCCAACGAGCCATATTTTTTTGAAACTATTTGCGAAGGATAGCGAAGGCATACGGGTGTGTGCTTGAAAATCGTTGCATCGACGATATTTTGGTGACACTGATAGATATTTGGATATTGTTCGATCAACAGCGATAAGAAAATTTTATTATTGCATAAGTGGATACGCTACTATAATCACTGTATACTTTCAAGATATTAGATTTTTAGTAAGCTTTTCACAGGATTAAGTATACCTACAAGTTTGTACATAGGGCGTAATAAATAAAGATATCATGTTCTATCGGATATTGCTATATTTAAGTATCCTTGGTAGAGTACTTGGTAATGCAACGCCTGTAGATATTGTATTAACTACCTTGAGTGATACATCTGTATTAGTCGAATACGGTCCACCTGATGATACTCTTGTCTATAGCTATAAAGTAGAGTATGATACTGATCCAGGTGTGCAAGAAGTGCAATCTATTACGACATCAACGTACACATATGCCAATGAAATACAAAGTGTAAGTGTTAGTGCTGTGGATATTAATGAAAAACAACAGATTACAACTTATGCAGATGCAGTCAGCGAAGTTCAAAATGTTTTGGTTACTAAAGCAACCGGGGGATATTTTTTTCTAGAATTAGATACATCTAGCACAGGTGGAAGTTTGCAATATTCAGGATATATTGATGTTGGATTTCCTGCTAATGGTTCTACTGATGGTAAAGATGTTGCTAGTATTATATCTGCAATGACGAATATACCAGACAATGTGAATGTAACTATACAAGTCTTAAATTCCGAGAATTATCAATATAGTATAACGTTCCCTCCAACTATGGGAAATATTCCACTTATGACTCCTCATTTTAGTGACTTGACTCCTAATAACATTGCCACAGTGGAAGCAGAAACTGTAATTGAAGGAAACATTCTCGGTGGATCGTTTAAGTTATCATTTGATGGCGAAATAACTGCAGATATACCTTATGATGCTAGTGAAGATGTTGTTAGAAGAGCTTTAGTCGCATTGAATAATATAAATTCGGTCGAAGTTACACGGTCGGAAGGAGATTATCAACATGGGTATACTTGGATTATAGAATTTATTTCGCCATTTAATGATGGCAATTTGCCCGATTTGATTGTTGCCTCTAATGACCTCGTGGTCTCATCATCAGGTGCTGACTATGGTATAGATATTCATACGATTAAGAATGGAAATGATATCAATGGATTTTTTTATATCGAGTACAATGGTGCAATAAGTGAAGAAATTGCATATGATGCAACTGCAGAAGAGTTTAAAAAAGCACTCGAGGCCACTCCTGGTAACATTTTCCCTTCAGGCTCTGTTGCTGTATCTAGATATGGACCTGACGGTCAGTCTGGATATTCTTGGTTAGTCACATTTCTACAAGATTCTGCGGGAACTTTCGAAGGTAATGTTGGTAGTTTGATCGTTAGGGATGCAAACATTACAGGATCTAATATTACCTCTTACGTTAGTACAATTGCTTCAGGTACTGTCCAAGAAGTTCAATCAATAAGTGTTACTACAAGTACTACAGTTTCAGCTACAACTTTCATGCAACTTGAGTTTGAAGGTGCCAAAACAATACCAATTTTAGTAAAACCGGCAAATGGCTTATGCTCTTCATCTTCAATTGAAGTTCAAACAATAACCACGTCTACGATTGATTCAACAAGTTCTGGAGGTGATTTCGACGTATCGATGTACCTAAAGTTGCGTCTAAGGTATGGAGAGGAGGTCACGGATTGGATTGACGCCAATCCTGATGGTATTAGTGATTGTACGAAAGCTGCTGCTTCCATAGAATCAGAACTATCGGAATTTTCTGTTTTTGATTATGTATCTGTGAATGGTTCAACAGCTGATACCACAACTGGATATATGGCATGTGTTTGGGAAGTACATTTTTTGACTTCAATTGGAAACGTTGATGAATTAGAGATCCAATTGTATAATCCAATACTTAAAGTTATGAGCGATTATAATTCATATGCAACAGTAGGTGACGACACAGTTGTTGTACAGACTCTTGTCGATGGTCGTAAAGATGCTATTAAAGGTGCATTAGAGTTATTAGACAATATTGATATAGTTGCAGTTACAGCCGTATCAAATACCCAGACTGGTAGTGGCGAATGCAGCTGGCATATAACATTTAAGGAGAATGCAGGAGATTTGCCATTATTACAAGTATCTTTGTATGACTCTGCTTCTGCGAATGCCGCGTCCCCTTATTCTAGTAGTAGCTCCTTTGGTAACACTAATATCGCTATTGCTGAAGTTCTGGCTGGCACTAGCAAGGCCATTTTTGGAAACTTTGCACTAGCATTTGGTGGTGAACGGACTATTTATTTGCCATACAATGCAGAAGCAAGAGATGTTAAAGTGGCGTTAGAGTCATTATCAGCAATTACTTTGGTTGAAGTTTCTAGAGAAGTCGCGGATTCAAGTAACGGATATATATGGTCCATAACCTTTTTATCTGAGTTAGGCGATGTTGACAGCATTGTATTCGATGCCGCCGATTTAACTGGCACTTCAGTCACAGGAACTGTTGCCGAAGAGGTTAAAGGGGTACTTCCAAGGTTTAATTCCAATAATGGCATGCCATATGGTGAACTTAATGTCAGTAACAGCACCACTCATGTTGAGGTTACTTCATTGGAAGAAAACACTAAATATTATTTCCGAGTAGCATGCGTCCTTGAAAATGGTAATAGTCGTTATGGATATGCACCCATACCGTACGCTGTAACGAGTATTCAACAACCTTCAGGACCAATGAATGTAGAGTTAGGACCTAACAGTGGTAATTCACTTGAATTGAGTTTTGCTAAACCATCTCAAAATGGAGGGAGTGAAGTTAACTTTTTTAAAATCGAATACGCGGATTCTCCACTTGTTTATGAGGTGCAAGAAATTTATATTGGCAGTGATACTCGCAATGAGGTCCAGTTAGTAAGTACCACAACTAGACACGATGTGATGGAAGTACAACAATTATACATAGGGACGTCGTATAGTGGATCTACATCTACTGAGATTCAAGAGGTTGTATGTGATGCAATCGGTGGAAGTTTTCGTCTTCAATTTGACGGTGCATGGACAGAACCTATTGCTTACAATGCCGACAGTTCTTCCCTCATAAATGCAATACAGAAACTTGCAGTTATCAATATTGTTGATGTATCGTTCACTGGGGGTGTAACTCAAGCTTGTAATTCAAGAAGCGAGTTTCCTAGTAGCTCATTTCTAGTTACATTTACAAGTGTTGTTGATATGACCGGAGACCTTCCATTAATGAAAGCTTATACTAATAATTTACAAGGTTTGCGATATGTACACATAACTGAAAACGTAAAAGGGTCAGACGACCTCGCGGGATCATTTAGATTATCATTTCGTGGATCGGTAACAGATCCGATTTCCGTAACAGATCATTCGTCGAATTATTTGAAGACTATGCTGGAATCCTTAGATACCATTCCAAGCTCTGGACTAGATGTATCAGTAACGACCCTAAATACGTACAGTTATTTGTATCGGATTACTTTCGTCGACAGCGCTCTAGGAGGTGATATTGAAGCGATACAAGTTGTCGACAATTTTAATTTGGTTACAGGATCCGATGTTGTGCTCAAAGTTTTTTCTGATGGTATGGAATCAGCCACAGAATATGCATTACTGGGTTCTCGGTCAGTTCGAGGAAATGAGGTCAATGGAAACTTTACTTTAACATACAGAGGTCACACTACAGATGTAATTGAGTACTCCGCATCACCAGAGGTAGTAAAGGCTAGATTGCAATCATTACCTAACATCAACGAAGTTGTCGTTACTCGTGTTGGTCCTTCTGTCTGGAAAGAGTATTCCTGGAGTATAACATTCATTGATTTACCTGGTGTATATCCAAAAGGGTCAGGAAATATGGTAGAACTCGTACCAAATTTTCTTAAATACGGAATATCAACTTTGATCGGTAATGAAACTGCTATCACTGTTTCAACTGTTCAAGAAGGGTCGAATCCGATCAGTGGAACATTTTCGTTGTCTATGACCATCTCCGATAGCTTGGGTGTTACGAGTGACCAGGTAAGTGGCATTTCAGTTGATGCTACTGCAGGAGAAATGGAATATTACATCAATTCGTTATCTACTGTTGGTTCCGTTTCAGTGACGAGACTATCCTTGGATAGTTATGGATATATCTGGCAAGTCACATTCAATGGTTGCAAAATTATTGACGGAAATGATATTTGTAGTACAGTAGATGTTCCTATGTTAAGTTTTATTGAAGAAAACACAACGGTGAATGGAACTTCTGTGCAAAGATGGATTAATGAGACAGTTAAGGGTAACGGCCCAGGATTTCACGCATGTAATGACTCAACTACAGCTTTGTGTCCGCAAATTGCGTATGTTCAATCAAGTAGTGCTAGTTCATTGTACTCGAATATCATACATCCCCTAACTGCTGGTATTAGTTATTTTGCTCGTGTGTCTGCTCATAATGTCATGGGATATGGTTCTAATTCTTATTCCACTCCATTGTATTATATTCCTTCTTATGGTGCACCCGGATCGCCACCCCCAGTAAGGTTAGTATCAAGTGACTTAAATTACATCGAGGTTGAATGGGATATGCCTCGTGATAATGGTGGAATATCAGTAACCGGGTATGAATTGTGGATGGATGAATGGAATGGTGGTAATTATCGATTAGTTTATGATGGAACGGATTATTCTGACGTATTGAAGTTTACAGTGTCTGCTGATACATCAGTTCCTATTCAAAGTGGCAAAAGTTATTCTTTCAAAGTGCGCGCAGTTAACCGTTGTAGTGTTGTCGATGAGTTTAATGCTTGTTATGGTGACTTCAGTTCAGCAACTGTTTTCACTGCACGGGCTCCAAGAGTCCCTCTTGCTCCGCCATTACCCTATCGTCATTCTTCTTCAAATCAAGGTAGTCAAAATAGCAATGATGCTAGCATAACTATTCGATGGGCGGCGCCTGTAGATAATGGTGGAAAATCGATTACATCGTACAAAGTTTACTATGCTGCCCCTGGATCAAGCACTTATGTTGAAAAGTCGTTAACACTCTCTTCGCCTAATCAACAAGTTATGGAATATTCTATCAGTGGATTAAGTGAAGGTAGTGTGTATAGATTTTATGTTGTTGCTGTCAATGCTGTAGGAAGTTCAGTTGCTAGTCCTATATTAACAGTAGTTGCTGGCGCCTTACCCGGACTTGACTCATCACTAGATAATATTTATGGGCAATATCAACCACAAATTACCTCCATATCCAGTGATTCTATTTCAGTAGCATGGAGTATGCCTATATCAAATAGCACTGGTGCCATTCCTATTACGGGTTATAAACTATATATGTACAATGACTTTGCTTACTATAATAGTTTCTTCGACTCAGCTCCAGTTAAACAAGATATTCAATTAATTGAAACAACCATTTCGGCTAAGAAACAGGAGGTTCAACGAGTTACGTTAATAGGATCAACGAGCGCTACAATTTTTAAATTTTCTGCAAATGGAGTCATTGGTTCGCAGTTATCTCTTAGTAGTAGTTCAAATCAAATCGCAGATTCTTTGAGATCTTTATATATTAGCGGAGGATATTCTAGTATTTCATTTGATGTTAGTGCGTGGAAAGTATCAGGAACAAACAGTTCTTTTGATGTCACTTTTAACGATGTAGATGGTCCTTTAGACTTACTAGTGTTGGAAGCATCAAACCCAACAACTTTAACTCATTCAGTGACTTCTATTACCAAAGGCACTGAACCTATTCGTGGCACTTTTACATTGTCTTTTAATGGGCACACGACCACAGATATGAGCTTTGATATAGATAATAATGATCTGAAGGCTGAATTAGAGGACCTTCCTGGAGTTGGCATAGTCACTGTTACTAGAAGTATTAATTATATTAATGGTGAAAATAGAAATGCGTATACATGGACTGTAACTTTCGACTCCTTTTCTGGTAATGCCCCATTATTAGAGGTTACTGCAGGGAGGTTAGAACCAGTGAGTTCTGGTGTAGCAATCAGTGTCCAAAAGGATATCATCGGGTCTGAATCTGTCCTTGTTTATGATGGCAGTGGTATTCCTGATATACGAAGTTTTACTGTTAAAAACCTTACCGTTGGTAAAGCCTACGCATTCAAAGTGGCACCAGTTAATGCCATCGGTGATGGTGTATTAAGTCGGGCCACAGAAACAGTAATACTTTCCTTTGCATCTAGTGCAATTTATTCGACTGCTGTAGGGTCCAGTCTGGCGGTTGGAATTACCGGTGAAATAAACGAAGAGCAAATTATTACATTGAATAATTGTTTAACTGGTAATAGTTTCGTTATCTCTTATTCAGGATATTCGCATACAATAAATCATTTATTTAATGCATCAGAACTTGAAACAATATTTTCTGACTTTGGTGTTGAGGTCAATGTTCAATCCACCAACATATCATCATCCTCAACTACATATCGTTTAATTTTCCAGTCGGCTGGTGATGTGCCTCTAATTTCAGTGATGAGTTCAAGTGTAACATGCGTTGTTACGGTTGATTTGTTTTTAAATGGTAATCGAAACGAGTTTATTATCGAGCCTAAAACAGTTACTGGTGGCTCTTTAATACCCACCGGGCAGTTGCAAAATGACCATCTTATAGGTTCGGACATATTTATCACTGAAACATTTACTAGTGACGGAATTTGGGTAAAGGATCATGGCATTGCTCAGTTCGAAGATGCAGTATATGAAATTCAGCAAATTGTTATCCCTAATTCTATTTCTTCGTCAACTGCTATAACTGTGTCCATAATAGACTACTTAGAACCATCTTCATCGAAATCATTCAATTCCGGGACATTCACCAGTAGTTCATCTTCGTTAGATGTTCAAGATGCTATTCTTCAATTAGAAAATATTAAGTCGGTTTTTGTCACCAAATCAGATTCCGGATCTATCACTAGTTTTATGGTAACTTTCTTGTCTAATTTAGGCGACGTCCCCACACTTCAGTCTTCTATTTCTGGTGTGTTGATCGAGGAGGTGCAGCAAGGTATTAGCGAAATTCAAACATTGACATTAGCTGCCGATATTAATTTTGTTGATGAAGTGCAAATATTCCAAATATCACTATCCTCAATACATGATTATTTTTATATCACGTTTAATGCCTCTGATCCAAATCAGACATCTAGAAATATTACATTTGGAGATGATGCATCTTCGTTGACTAGTGCCCTCGAATCATTCTATGATTTTAATTCATCCCCGGTCAAAGTCGATGTTGAATACTTTGATGCTAATGGATTCCGGACGTACAGTGTCAAGTATTTATCACCAGCTGGAGATGTCCCAACTTTGGAAATTTTTGACGGTAACAGTAGTAGTATTAATATTTTAGAATCAGTTAAAGGTGTTGCCCCTTTCCAAGGAACTTTTTCTATTGAATATGAGGGGGAGTATAGCAGAGATTTATCGTTTGATGTCTCAGAAACAGATTTAAAAATTGCTCTGGAGGAATTTGCCGCGATTAGTACGGTGGGTGTCCAACGAGAAAGAATGCGAAATGGTTACAAATGGATTATTACATTTGTTGGAAATATAGGAAATCTTAAGTTACTGAATGCATCTTCTAGTCGTTATGAAGTCCAAAGTGTCACAATTTCTGGAGGCGATATCGATCCAGTTAGTGGGTTTTTAATTTTTGGATACAATGATGAGTCTATTATTGTTCCCCATAACATAAGTGCAACAGAATTGAGTGCATCATTGAGTTCAATTACTGGTGTAGGAAAAGTTGAAGTATCTAGAGAAGATTTATCTCGGGGAAAATGTGAATGGTTAATCACATTTAGAGATAATGTTGGCAGTAATTCGAAATTAGTAGTAGATTCTACTTTACTAACGGGGACACTTCCAAAGTCGTCTGTGGAAATCGTTACATTAGGTAGCAGTAGCAGTTTAACTGGCAAAAATCCAAGATTAATTGTTGAAGAAAAAGTAGCTGGACCTCCATATTATATTGGAGAATATACGTTGCCGACTCCAGGACGTTTCATAACTAAAGTGGCTTTATTAAAACAAGGAGGACTTAAAACTTCATTGTTCAGCAATCAATGGTTTTATGGAGACAGTGCAACAGAAAGAATTGATCAATTCGTAGATTTCAACTGGTCCACAGGTTTTATCACGGAGAATAGAGCCGATTACGTGAGTATTAGATGGAGTGGAAAGCTTAAAGTGGACAAGTCAGATGTTTACACTTTCTATTTGAAGGCTGATGACAAGGTTAAGTTGATATTTAACCATATTGTCGTAATTGACCAGTCAATAGTAAATGTAGAAAGTAGAGCCGAGGTCAATTTAGTAGCTGGTGTGCATTATGACATAGTAATTGAGTATGTTGAAATTGTGGGTACCGCAGCGATATCATTCAAATACTCTTCTTCGTCTATTAAGAAACAAGTTGTCCCTTCAAATATTCTGTATACCAGCGAATATATATCAAATGGAAATATATCAACGACTATTGTTTCTGGAGCAGCTGACTACCCTTACACGGTAGCATTTGGTGATGGACTTTCTACAGCAACAGCTGGTATTATGGCAACGTTTTACGTTCAATCTAAAGACTCATTAGGCAATAATAAAACTTCGAATTATTTATTGTCAGACCCAATAGATATGTTAACAGTGCGTATTCATGGAGGGGTTAATGGTATGACTGAATATCATCCCGAAATTGAATTTATAGGGGATGGATTATTCAAAGTAGTGTATTTACCTTTACATTCTGGTGAGTATTCTGTATCAATTATGTTAGGCGGCACAGATATTTATTGTGGTCTTGGCTCAAATCTTAAATGTTCACCTTTTACACTCAAAGTTAGCCCTGGGGCAACAGTCTCTGAGATGTGCGAAGTTGAAAGTCCAACAACAGAATCTATGGATTATCTTGTTGAAGCCGTTGCTGGTGAGTATGGATTGTTTTATATTCAGGCTAAAGATACCTTCGGTAACAACCAAATTTCTGGCGGTGATTCATTTCAGGCTCTTTTTGTGAATAATGATGATAAAAACGTTCAATTTATTGGCGATGTTGAGGATCACAACGACGGCACGTACACAGTATACTATACTATTCCAGTTGCTGGGAATTATTTGCTATCAGTTACTTTACGCACCGATAGTGCTAATGAGAATAGTGTTTTGTTGTGCCCAGGTGCTTCTGCTCCGTATATATATAATAGGTTCTATAATGGAGTGGCTCCGTACACCCATCCAACATTTTGTTCGGTCCATTCTACCTCTGTTAAAGTGGTTCATGGCGATATTAGTAGTGTTAAATGCACTATAAATAATCTAGCCGTCCAAAGTGTGGCTGGAAATGCTAATACTTTCACAATAGACTCCAGAGACTCCTTTGGTAATCTACGCAAAGGGGATCATACTACCCATTTTTCTGGTTATGGTGACGGTAAATCTGACTATTTTGTCGTGGAATTAACTCATGAAGGTTCTGATGACATTGTACGCGCTACTACTGCCGTTGATTATATAGTCGCCGAAAATGTAGTTGATGGTATATTTGGATTTTTCAGGTTATCTTTCGGTGAGAAAACAACTCATGATATTCCGTCTACAATTTCTGCTACTGGGTTAGAGGCGATTTTAGAGCATTTGCACGATTTTGATTTAGATGTATCAGTTGAAAAAGTTATCAATGCCGGAGCAGCAGGTGCATCCACGATTACATGGAAAGTACACTTTTTAAATATGTTAGATATTTGGCAATCTAGGGCTTCAGTAGGTGGAAATAGTGGATCTGAGTTAACTATTGTACCACCATCACTAACGCAACTTCCAGGTATTTCAACTAGTGCATTTTTCAACTCAATGCATATTATAAGACCAGCTAATCAAGGGATATATCCCGTTACTTTTACTCTGTGGAAAAAAGGCAACTACTCTGTTAGGGTGACTCACAATGGACTTAATGTCGCAGGTAGTCCTGCAGTTATCGAAGTAACTAATTCAGAAGTAGATCCGACTGCATCTCTAGTTCATATTGACAATAATACATATATTGGAGTGGCTGGAGTACAAAAATCATTTATTTTAGAAGCCAGGGATAAACGACAGCATGACGTTCAGTATCTAATTTCATCTGCTACCATAAGCGAAACTGTGAAAGAAGTGCAGAAGCTCGAAGTTACAACAAGTTCGACTTTCGCATTAAATTTCCGTGGGAGTACAACTAGCACAATGACTATTTCTTCAAGCACTTATGGTCAACTTGTTACAGCATTAAATGCCATTGGGACCCTAGGTGATTTTAGTATATCAGTTGGTAATGTTGCTCAAAGTTCTTCTAGTTCGACAACGATCATGAACAACGACGAAATTTTTATTACTTTTGAGTCTCTTAAAGGCCCATTACCATTGCTTTCATCCACGCCGACATCTGCAATAGCTGCAACTGTTGAAACGATCGGTGACTCACCGTATCGCAAGGAAATTCAGGTTTTAAAATGCTTGTCATCGTTCAGTGGTGAGCAATATCTTCGTGTGAACGGTAAAACGATTAGTAGTTCTCCACTAAGATCTAATTATGGCTTGTTGGATATCGCAAACAGTTTGTCTAATGTCGGTTACGGCAAAGTTACTGTCACTACCCCTGACAGTACATCATCACTTTGTGGTGTAATTGGGGATAGGATATTTGTTGAATTTTCCCAAGCAAAAGGGGATATACCAACAGTAGAAATTGTTGCTACAGCTGAGGATGCGGCTAGTTTGTCATCTCATCTTACTATTAGTTCTGATGAAAGCATAGGTGCATTAAATGGTATATTCCCTATGTATGGTACTTTTACTTTAGGGTTTAAAGGTGAAGTTACACCTGCTTTATCGTTTGATGTATCCGCGGAGGAACTTGAATATGCTTTAGAACTCTTTTATTCAATTGGCGATATTGAAGTACATAAGGATTCGTATGGTCGTCCTATCGACCAAAACGACGAAAAACTAACTCCATTTTTCGATTCACAAGATGAATCTTCTCAAAATATATTTTCAATCTGGACAATAAAGTTTAATGGTGTTCCTGATTCTACTTTGCTTGATACTACATACCCAACATCAGTTGGCGAAGAACCATTATTACTTGTAAATACCGACAATTTACAATATTTTCAGTCTTCGTATGATAATCAAGCAAAACCTGTACTAACAGCAATTAAGGCTGTGAATGGTCATGCGGGAAATATTATCACCGACTATAATATTAAAGACAGCATTCAAGTAAGCCTCTTCAATTCTATTGAAGAATATGAAATTGGAATGAATGAAGTTCAAAAATTGTTTTGCCAAGTAACCACCATCAGTGACAGTTCTCATTTTTATCTTGACTTCATGAACGACAGTGTAAAAGTATCGCACTCATTAAATGCTCAACAATTAAGCGATTTATTAAATACTCAAAGAGTCGGTTTAGATAAACAATATACCGTAAGTGTTAATGGTACAGCAAGTATATGCACAATTGGAGGAACTTACACCGATATTTTATTTACTAGTCCTACCGGTAGCACTCTGCCTACTATGTTTGTTACTAGATCAGTCGGTGTATATGCATCTGTGTATCCAGTTACTGATGGTATTGATGCAATTCATGTCAAGCATAGCGATGATAATGTTGTTAATGGTTTATATGAAATTAACTATACTCCGACGTATACAGGGTTATACAATCTTGTCGTTAAAATTAATGGCGTCGATGTAAGTACTGATCTCAGTCAACCTATATTTGTTCAACATGGCGGAGAATATGCAGCTACATCTACTCACGATATTTCTCAAGTTGTGACTGAGGGTGTCACTCAATATTTTTCTTTGGTGTTGAGAGATAAATTTGGCAACAAAATTAACGGTGCGATGGCTTCTACTAGTAGTATCATTGCGACGATGACAGGAATCTCAGATCATCGTGCTAGTGATAATGTAATATCAAATGAAATTATCATAAATGCACTTGAAAGTAAGCCATATACAGATGGTGCTTACGCCATGACGTACATGCCAACGGTAGCTGGATCGTACATTCTTTCCACTAAACTCATTACTCGTGGCGGTTTGTTGGCGACTTACTATAAAACTATGAATTTGTCTAATCCTGTACTTGCCTCTTTAAGTCATTTACATGATGGTAAGTACTATGACCCTTATTGGTGTGATGGCTTGCAATCAGGAAATTTTTCTAATTCTTGGAAATTTGGTCCTGCCGTATTTTGCGATCAATCATTGGAAGATTGTGGCTGTGATTCTACTCGTTTAGATAATTATTTATCTTTTAATTGGGGCAACAAGTCTCCATTGCCTTATGATGAACCTTATAGTGGGCGATTTCCTAATGACTTTTTTAGCGTCAAATGGGAGGGTTTTATATCGGCTCCAGGAAGTGGTGAATATAAATTTACATTTTTATCTGACTATGGTTTACAGGTTACGCTGAATGGAACCAGTTATATTGATGCCATACCTATGAAATCTGGAATGATGGCCTTCAGTGTCAACTTAACTGCCGGTGTCACTAACATTATCACAATATATTATTACCATCAAAGGGATGATGCATTCTTTAAAGCTACTTGGAGCGGTCCTTATATTCCTGATGACAGTGTGATTTCTGGAGACTTTTTATCATATGGTAGACATGTTATGAATAGTCCAGTTACTGTGAATGTTTACCCCGGTGAAATTGATTCTGATACGACATCAGCTAGTGGTTCTGGTTTAACCATTTGTTCCGACCTAGAAACCTGCAATTTTGTCATTCAATCTAAAGATAGTTCCAACAACAATGTATATAACAATGGTAGTTATAGCGATAAATTTATAATAACCATTCAAGGAATTTCCGATTGGGCCGCGATAAACAACTCAACAAGTATTGTCAATGATATTATGGTTAATTCAGTTCAAGAAATCGAATCGTCAGTGAGTGTTAGTGATAACTCATGGGTTTTTATTGGTTTTGGTAACATCTCTTACGGAGATTCATTTGTGCATTTGTTTGGTAGTACAAATATTAGTCGAGGTGATACGATTACTGTTGGTGATGAATTGATAAGTGTTAGTACCGACATTTCCTCTAGTTTCACTTCTATGAATCAAGGTACTGTAATTCCTTTAAGTCGTCTATATTTAGGCAAATCATTGTCACATATAGCAGTATATAAAGTTTCCCATATTAATACCGGTAAATATATTGTTTCATATACACCTAAAGTTAGAGGGTACTACAGCTTAAGCATTAAAACGGAAGATGGAAAGCAAATTCATGGGTCACCTTACATATTAACCGTTACCCCAAGTACAAGTGATGCTGCAATGTCGGTAGCAACAGGCAAAGGTTTAGTTACAGCTGTGGCAGGATTAAATTCTAAATTTAGTATTCAATCAAAGGATAAATATGGAAACAATAAAGTATACGACAATCAGATAGATTACTACAAAGTGCATTTGTTTCAAGCTGATACAAACGCCAATGTTGATAATGTTACAATTACAGGTTCCATCGCAATTGGCAGTGTCGACCTTTACTCCGACTGGGCTGATAATGCTGGTGATAGCTGTTTAGTTTATGCTAACTTGCCTGATGCTAGACGTGGTGACTGTACCTCTGGTGCTGCTTGTGGATGCTCTGCTGCAGACAATTTCTTGTGGTTGGGAGATAAAAGTTACGGCAAATCTGCGGACGAAGTATGTTGCGCCTGTAGAAATGATTGTGGGGGTAAGTATGACGTATCATACACCCCTTATCGGAGTGGTACATATACGATTGCGATAATGCACGGAGATGAATTAGAAGTCCAAAATGTTACTGCAACTTGGTCTTCGTTAACAGATCGAAGTGGTTACTTTACACTTTCGTATAAAAACACAAAAACTAAACCATTAGCATGGGATGCCAGTGCTGAAGCTGTTAAAGTAGCCGTTGAGTCTCTTTCATCTGATTATCCTAGTTTGAGGAATGTTAACGTTGCGTTTTCTAAAACATCCGATAATCTTCAATTTTCATGGATTATTACATTTTTAGAAGCATGCGATATAGATACATTTGAGTCTGTAGGTAGTGTACCAATTGTTGTATCAACTGTTACGGAAGGTAAGTGCTCGATGATCGGGGCAACGAATAATACGAATTTAGACTATCCATTTGATGGACAACAATTATTACTAGAAACGCAAGAAGTAACACTAAATTGTTCAAACAGTGATTGCACATTTCAGTTACAGTTCAGAGGCTCCACTACTTCTATTATCAGCTCAAATGCAGTGCCAGAGTCTGTAAAAAGTGCATTAGAATCTCTTGATACTGTGGGTAGTGTGATGGTTTCTCGATCTTTTCCTTCGACGCAAAGCACTGTATATACCATTACATTCGTCCCTACGGAGGGCTCAAGTATCAGACACATTGAAAATTATGGCGACTTACCAGATTTAGTTGTCGTATCAGAATCCTTATCTTCGCATAATGTGGTGAGTGTCCAAAATGGATTTTCTCCGTATATATTGACTGTGGACAATAATAAAGCTGTAGCTGCTACATCTACAGTCATAGACTCGGATACCGCGGGTTTAAATGGATTATCAAGCGGAATATACTTAGATCATTCTCAATTTTTTATTGAATCCAGGGACTTATACAGTAACAGAGTTTATTCTGGACCTTTGAGCGAAGTGCAAATAATTGAAACAATTGGAGGTGACATCACAAGTTCTTTACCATTGTCTGGTTCGTTTAGTATCAGTTATAATGGGTTTAAAGTTGATTTGTCTGCCAGAGCAAGTATTGATGAAGTTCAATCGAAATTGTCGACTATACCTTCACTTGGTCCAGTTAGTGTTACTACGAATTCAGTTAAAGTCGATTCTGACGCAACTGTCAGCGTGCAGTACGGATCTGCTACAGTTATAATGGATTATGGTGTTGACCCATCGAGTAAATTTACTATCGGAGATTGGATTAGATTCGGTGCAGATACTGAGAAAGTGTATAGTATATTGTCTATATACAGTGGTAATTATAGTATAATTATATCTGAACCATATAGTGGATCGTCAGTAGCAGCTGGAGTTAAAGTTTTTACACACCCACGCGATGGATATCAATATATAATAACATTTGATTCCAGTTTAGGAGACATTTCTGCCTTAGAAGTTGATACAAAAAATTTATATGAAAACTATATGGTATCCAAATCGGTGGTGACATTTTGTGACTTCAATTACGTACAGCTAATATCTACTTCTGCGACAAGTGATATAAGTGGTCAATTTTATATCGAAATAGGCGATTATAAAACAACATTTTTACCATTCGATGCCAGTGATGTTGCCATGAAATCAGCATTAGAAAGTATTGATGGAATATATCAAGTAGATGTTGTAAGGTTAGGCCCATTTGACCACAACTCATTTACCTGGGAAGTATCGCTTGTTGCATTTGATATATCACTCTACAGTGACGGAGTATCTCCAACCTTGTATGTTGAGAGTCGTTATTTGAAAGGTCATGCCGTCACGACCACAGTATTGAATAGCTGTCCAAGTTCATTCATATCAGGCACAATTGCCCAGTCTTCTCATGGTCGTGTTGGTGATTCATTTTTGGTTAATTTAAGCGGTGATGATAAAGTAAATGCGGAGATTAGCCATTCAGCCAATGGCGTGTACTTGGTAGACTACATCGCTCCTAGAGTTGGAGTGTATAATTTAAGTATTAGCAAAGCGATAGCTGGCGGATTAGAAGGAAATTACTATAACAATCGTTGGTTATTTGGTGATGTAGATTCTAATAGAGTTGATCCAAATCTCAATTTCACTTGG
>JACCDO011649751.1_pt1 | contig 26967 bp, 19 predicted proteins | sample 7446101 | NCBI WGS metagenome assembly JACCDO01 (sample SAMN15323440, study PRJNA562643) | freshwater metagenome | isolation source: river surface water | place: USA:Blue River Watershed | collected 2017-08-16 | reverse complement strand
GGAAAAAGTTTTCATGATTTCTCAAATTGTTATAGTCAAAAAATTACTCCAACTACATTACGTCCACTTTGGCCCTGCTTATGTTTGCAAGCTCGCAGATTCTGCAATCTAACTGGTACAACAAATTACCGCTGACTGGTTCGGTAATTCAGTAAAGCCTTGAATTGTAACCCAAAAAAAACCCAGGAACGAGTCCTGGGCTGGAATCCACCTATGTTTGGGTGGAGGAGACACTGGGAGGCAAACGAAAGTCTTATACAAGACTGACTGCCAATGGGGTTATTCTACACAAGATCTTTGGTGCAACGCAAGAAAATTGACCAAAATCAATTTATTGCTGTTTTTTGGGCACAATCGACCCAAAGAAATTAGATCAAGAAATTGGTAAACTATTGATAATATTGATTAATTTAGTAAGTTAGGGATCACTAATATGGAATGTCGAGTAAGTTGGTTGGGTAATGGTGGGATGGCTTTCTCTGCAAAAACCGGTAGTGGTCACCTCGTCAATATGGATGGCGCTCCTGAAGCAGGCGGCAAAAACCTCGCTCCGAGGCCTATGGAGATGGTTTTAGCAGGCGCCGGGGGTTGCTCTGCATTCGATGTAGTTTTAATCCTACAAAGGGCTCGGCAAGCGGTCAGTGCCTGCGATGTCAACCTACAGGCTGAAAGAGCATCCGAGGACCCTAAAGTCTTTACCAAAATCAATTTGCATTTCACGGTAAAGGGCAAGGATTTGGATCCGGCGAAAGTAGAGCGCGCTGTCAAACTTTCACATGAAAAGTATTGCTCTGCTACCGCCATGCTGGCAAAGACTGCTGAACTCACTTACAGCGTAGACGTCATTGCAGAATAAGTGCAGAGTCAATCGATAAGCCGGATTCTGTCGCCTAAGCTTTCACTTAGGGGCAATCATTCCTCTAGGCCGTTAGTTACCTAACGGCTCAAGCTCCCTACCCGCAGACTCAGCGGGACGCCTCATCGTCTGCATACTTGGGATTGCTCCAGGTGGAGGTTACCGCGTTTCACCGTAACTAAATACGCTCGTCTCTGTGGCCCTATTCCTCACGTCACCGTGGATGGCCGTTAGCCATCACCTTACCCTATGGAGTCCGGACTTTCCTCCCCTTCAAAAATGAAGCGGCGATTGCCTAATTGACTCTGCGACTGCAGTCTAACGCAGTCAGCAAAAATCGGCTTGAAAAAATGGATTTATTTCAGTGACCAGGCAATGGTCTCACCTGCACGCAAAGGAACAATGGTGGCATCGCCTAATGGAAGCTCAATTGGAATACTTTGGGGTTTTTTCACCAAGGTAATTTTTTGAGTGTTGCGCGGCAAACCATAAAAATCGGGGCCATAAAAACTCGCAAATCCCTCTAGTTTGTCTAGCTTACCGACGCTTTCAAATGCTTCAGCGTACAGGCCGAGTGCATTAAATGCACTATAACAACCCGCACATCCACAAGCAGCCTCTTTAGCACCCTTGGCGTGAGGGGCGCTATCGGTCCCCAAAAAGAATCGCGCGCTACCGCTTGTCGCTGCCTCCAATAGCGCAACTCGATGCTCTTCACGTTTTAATACCGGTAAGCAATAGTGATGCGGACGAATACCACCAGCAAAAATTGCATTACGGTTCATCAACAAATGTTGTGGTGTGATCGTGGCAGCAATAAGATTGTGCGCGCCGGATGCAGCATCTCTTACATAGTGAGCAGCTTGCTTAGTAGTAATGTGCTCAAACACAATCTTGAGTTCAGGAAAAGCTTTACGCAACGGCTCGAGAACCTGATCAATAAAGACTGCTTCACGATCAAAAATGTCGACATCTGCATGAGTCACTTCACCATGCACCAAGAGTGGCACCCCAAGCTCTTGCATTACTTCTAATGCCTGATAGCAATGCTTAATGTCGCTCACACCAGCATCACTATTGGTTGTGGCACCAGCAGGGTATAACTTAAATGCTGCTACTCCTCCTGCCTTCGCTTTACGAACCTCATCAACAGAGGTATTGTCTGTGAGATATAAAGTCATCAAGGGAGTAAAAGTATTAATACCTAAAAACTTTAAATTAGCATCAATTCTCGCGCGATAGGCTTTTGCTAACTCTACCGTTGTTACAGGTGGTTTTAAATTCGGCATGATGATTGCACGTGCAAATTGACGAGCAGTATCAGCCAATACATCTTTCATGACTTCGCCATCACGAATATGTAAATGCCAGTCATCTGGTTGGATCAATTCAATTTGTGTTGGACTAGTAGTCATATTATTTTTTAAGCAAGATGATACGAAAATCATTGACATTCGTCAGTGTAGGACCAGTTTCCACCAAAGCTCCTAATTCTGCAAAAAAACCATAACAATCATGGGCCGCCAAGAATTTGCTTGGCAATAATCCCCGATCTCTGGCTGCATTTCGCACGGCTTGATCAAACCAAGCGCCCGCATTCTTCTCGCTTCCATCGATTCCATCTGTATCGGCAGCTAAAGCTGCCATATTCGGAATATCTGCGCTGGCCGCAAAAAGGGCAAGGAGGTATTCGCTGCAGCGGCCGCCCCGACCTTTGATGCCATCAGGAATCGTGACTGTGCACTCTCCACCGGAAATAATCGCTATTGGTTTTGAGCTGTTAGTTAGACATTCCTGAGCTACGTGCGCCTGAGCAATTCCAACTTCTTGCGCTTCGCCCGTTATGGTGTCGCCCAAAACAACTGGCTCATAACCAACTGTACGGACGTAATCTGCTGCCGCTTCTAGACTTTTATATGCGGTTGCAATCACATGATTAGCTACTTGGGCATTGATCAAATCAACATCTTTTAGTGTTTCCGGTTTCTCACCCGCTAAACCCTGCTGAAGGTGATTTAAAACTGAAACAGGAATTATGGTTTTATCAAGACGATATTTTTCGAGAATGCTCAGCGCATCTAAATAAGTTGAATAATCTGCTGCACAAGGCCCACTCGCAATATCTGCTGGCGAATCTCCGGTGACATCAGAAATTAAAAATGCCTCAACGCGTGCACCCCGAGTAATAGCTAATTTTGCTAGATTACCCCCCAAAATTGCAGAAAGATGTTTACGTACGACATTCATCTCTTCAATAGGCGCACCACTACGCAGCAATGCTTCCGTGGTCTTGCGCATATCTTCAATCGTGATGCCATCTACTGGCAATGTCAGTAGGCTTGACCCACCACCTGAGATAAGGGCAATCAGAAGATCTCCGGGATTCAGTTGCGCGACTAATGACATGATCTGCCCAGCACCATCCATACCCGCTTGATCTGGTACAGGGTGACCAGCCTCGACGATTTGGATTTGCGTAGTAGGGGAGCTGTGCCCATAACGGGTCAACACAACCCCCTCAAGCCTTACATGAGGCCAATGAGATTTGGCATGCATCTCTAATGCGGTAGCCATCGATGCGCTCGCTTTGCCAGCACCCACGACTAAACATTTGCCTGTTGGCTCAGACCCTACTGGAAATATCTTTTCTAGATATTGCGGAATGATGATTTGTGGGTCAGCAACAGAAACTGCAGCAGAAAAAGCATTCTTTAGAATATTTTCTGTCTTAAGCAGAGAGAGATTTTGCTGCGTCATAAGCTGATTCTAATCAAATGCTGTCCGCTCCTGCATTTGCCACATTTCAGCATACTTACCATTTGCTTTGAGCAATTCAAAATGAGTACCCCGCTCAATTATTTGTCCTTGGTCCATCACCAAAATTTGATCTGCATGGGTAATCGTTGAAAGACGGTGCGCAATGATCAATGTTGTGCGATTTTTTGCCAAACTCAAAAGCTCTTCTTGAAAAGCCCTTTCTGTCTTGGAATCCAAAGCGGATGTAGCTTCATCAAATATCAACATCGCTGGCTTTTTCAGAAGCGTTCTAGCAATTGCTACTCGCTGTTTTTCCCCTCCAGAAAGCTTTAACCCGCGTTCACCAACTTGGGTGTCATAACCCTCTGGAAGTCGCTGAATAAAACCATCTATTTGAGCAGCTCTAGCGGCCTCTTTTACTTGCGTCATACTTGCGGCAGGGTCGCCATAAGCAATGTTGTAACCAATCGTATCGTTGAATAGAACGGTATCTTGAGGAACAATTCCAATCGCCTTACGAAGACTTGCCTGAGTCAGATCTTGAACATTTTGGTCATCAATCAAAATTTTTCCAGACTGCACATCATAAAAACGAAATAGCAATCTAGCTAAAGTACTTTTACCAGCACCGCTCTGACCTACTACCGCAGTAATCGTTCCCGCTGGAATATTAAAACTGACATCGTGCAAAATCTCTCGTTTTGGGTCGTAATGAAAAGAGACATGCTCAAAACGAACATCTGGTCCAGCATCAGGATGATGAATGCGCAAAGGATGTGCGTTAGGTGAATCGGCGATTTCTTTATCAGCATTTAGCAAAGAGAACATACGATCCATATCTGTCAAAGCTTGCTTAATTTCCCTATAAATGACTCCTAAAAAATTCAAGGGAATATATAACTGCATCATTAATGTATTGACTAGAACTAGGTCCCCTAAAGTCATCGTGCCATTCACAACGCCAAGCGTGGCACGCCATAAGATGAGCATCAAACCTACTGCAATAATACTTTGTTGGCCTAAATTTAAAAAGGCTAATGTCTTTTGAGATTTAATAGCTGCAGTTTGATAACGCAATAAATTTTCATCGTAACGACGTGCTTCAAAGGCCTCATTACCAAAATACTTAACGGTCTCAAAGTTCAAGAGCGAATCAATTGCCTTTTGATTGGCCTTAGAGTCCATATCATTCATGGCGCGGCGATATTGAGTGCGCCACTCTGTCACGACAATCGTAAAAATGATGTAGAAAACTAGAGCAATCAGCGTGATGGTCGCAAACCAAATATCGTAGGAATAAGCAAAATATCCCAACACTAAACAGAACTCAATAAATGTTGGCAGAATGCTATAAAGCGAATAAGAAATCAGCGATTGAATGCCACGAGTGCCCCGCTCAATATCGCGACTTACTCCACCAGTCTGGCGCGCCAAATGAAAGCTGAGCGCCATGGCATGCAAATGTTCGAACACTTGTAACGCGACTTTTCTGACCGCATTTTGTGTAACCCTTGCAAATAAAGCTTCACGTAATTCAGTAAAAAGTGAAGCTGAAATTCTTAATAGGCCGTAAGCAAGAATGATGCCTACAGGAACTACTAGCAAAGCTTGCGGAGAATTGGGTTTGACATCCAAAGAGTCAATCAACTCTTTCATCAATATAGGAATGCCTAAATTAGCAATCTTTGCAGAAACCAAACAGCTAAGAGCCAAGAGTACCCTAAAGCGGTACTCAAACAGATAGGGTAAAAGATCGCGGATCACGCGCCAGTCACCCCTTTGAGGCGTTTTTAAATCTACCGGGGTGTCGTGGCGTCTCGATGAATGTCTCATCGCACTATCTTATTCGGTTCTATTTGAATTTGCTGAAAACAAGGACAAAATTGCATCGCCATTACTTCGTGAAAAGCATTTATTTGCAGCCTCTTGGAATGGCAACCATTGGTAAGCTACATGCTCTCTGGGTGAGAGTTGTATAGATGTATCGTCAGGCACTTTTAAAGCAAACCAATGTTCAATGTTTCGGGTTACGCCAGGCGGATAGCGAAAACGCCATTCAGGATAAATTTCGTATTCGATTTGATGATGCATGTTTTGTAATGCGCCAGCTGGCAATGATGCAACGATAATTCCAGTTTCTTCATACACTTCACGAGTTGCGGCGAACTCTAGATTCTCATCAGGCGCATCTAGACTACCAGTAACAGACTGCCAAAAATCTGGACGGTCAGCGCGCTCGATTAGCAATACATCCCTATTCGATTTGTAGATAACAACTAAAACCGAAATAGGGATGTTCAAGATATCGCTACAGCAGCGGCTGCAGTAAAGGTCTTATGCAGCAGGTGCCGCTTGACGCAAACGAATGTGTAACTCGCGCAATTGGCGCTCATCTACCGGACTTGGCGCTTGCGTTAAAAGGCACTGTGCACGCTGTGTTTTTGGGAAAGCAATGACGTCACGAATGGATTCTGCACCCGTCATCATGGTGACGATGCGATCCAAACCAAATGCAATGCCACCATGTGGAGGTGCGCCATATTGAAGTGCATCGAGTAAGAAGCCAAATTTGGCTTGCGCTTCCTCAGCGCCAATTTTCAGGGCGCGGAATACCTGGCTTTGCACTGCCTCTTGATGAATACGAACTGAACCACCACCAATCTCACTGCCATTAAGCACCATGTCATAAGCTTTTGCTAAACATTTGCCAGGATCGGATTCTAGATACTGCATGTGTTCATCTTTAGGACTGGTAAACGGATGATGGCAAGCCACCCAACGCGCTTCACCTTCATCGTAATCAAACATTGGGAAATCAACGACCCATAACGGTTTCCAGCCTTCGGTGAAGAGACCGTGATCCTTACCCCATGCAGAATGACCGATACGAAGACGGAGATTGCCGATAGCATCATTCACTACCTTCTCTTTATCTGCGCCAAAGAAAATGATGTCGCCATCTTTTGCGCCAGTGCGCTTCAAAATCCCATCAATTGCAGCGTCGTGCAAATTCTTCACAATAGGAGATTGCAAGCCATTACGGCCTTCCGCAACTGAATTAACCTTAATCCAAGCTAATCCTTTAGCGCCATAGATGCTGACAAATTGGGTGTAATCATCAATTTCGCTACGACTAATTTCAGCACCACCAGGAACGCACAAACCAACAACGCGGCCACCGGCTTGATTCGCTGCACCAGAAAAAACCTTGAAATCAACGTCTTTCATCAAATCTGTCAATTCGGTGAACTCAAGATGGACACGTAAATCAGGCTTATCTGAACCAAAGCGCGCCATACCCTCTGAATAAGGCATTGTTGGGAACGGATTAGGCAGCTCCACATTCATCGTCTTCTTGAAAATATGACGAATCATGTTTTCAAATAAATCACGAATTTCAACTTCACTCAGAAATGCTGTTTCACAGTCAATTTGAGTAAATTCGGGCTGACGATCAGCACGTAAGTCTTCATCACGGAAACACTTAGTAATTTGGTAGTAGCGATCAAAACCTGCCACCATCAGCAATTGTTTAAATAATTGCGGGGATTGTGGCAAAGCAAAGAACTGGCCATCATGCACGCGGGATGGCACCAGATAGTCACGCGCTCCTTCAGGAGTACTCTTTGTCAACATTGGCGTTTCAATATCAATGAATCCCATGTCATCTAAATAACGGCGGCACTCCATTGCTACGTTATAACGCAAGCGTAAATTCTTTTGCATTTGTGGACGACGCAAATCCAACACACGATGCGTTAAGCGGGTAGTCTCCGATAGATTTTCATCATCCAACTGGAATGGTGGAGTAATAGATGCATTCAAGATGACCATGCTGTGGCATAAGATTTCTACTTTGCCACTTACTAAATCAGTATTTTCTGTTCCCGCAGGTCGAGCGCGAACAAGGCCTTTAATCTGAATACAGAACTCGTTACGAACCTGCTCAGCTAGCGCAAACATTTCTGGACGATCTGGATCGCAGACCACCTGCACAAAACCTTCACGGTCACGCAAGTCAATAAAAATCACACCGCCATGGTCACGACGACGATTGACCCAGCCCGTGAGTGTGACTTCTTGTCCAATTAATGAATCCGTTACTTGGCCACAAGTATGGCTACGCATTGACATAACAATTTCCTAAAAATCAAAAATGGCGTGGTGACTGATGAGAAGTCAGAGCACTAGAATTATTTGGTGGGACAGAACCCATAGACACAATATGTTTTAAGGCCTCTTCTACACTCATCTCTAGCTCGATGGTTTGTGCGCGAGGGACGATCATAAAAAAGCCTGATGTAGGGTTAGGAGTTGTTGGCAAAAACACATTGACATAGTCTTCGCCCAATTTGGTAGTCACTTCTTTTGCAGGCGTGCCAGTCTGAAAAGCAATTGCCCATGAATCCGCATGAGGATAGCGAATTAAAAGTGCCTTACTAAATGCTTGGCCGCTACCAGAAAATAAAGTGGATGAAACTTGTTGAACGCTAGAATAAATCGAACGCACAATCGGAATGCGATTGATTTGCTTATCCCACATCCGAATCCACCACTGCCCAGCAAAGCTAATGGCAAGCAGTCCTGTGAGCATAATCACTGCAATGACGATGAGGACCCCTACGCCAGGTAAATCGCGGAAATGCTGCACATCCACTGCAGCATCGTGAGGCAGTACTAAGATAATGGCATGCATTACCGAGCCAAAAACGCCGTCAAGAACACCCAAGCCCCATGCGATCACCCAAACCGTGATCGACAGCGGTGCCCAAACTAAGATGCCTGCAATAAAGTATTTTTTCATGTGTTCTGCCTAGCCCGCTATTTTAGCGGTTTAGAAGCCAAGCAAGGAAGGGCTAGTAAATGCGCAGGGAAATGAGCAAAATTCCTGCCAAAAAGCCACCAGCAAAGAGAAGGGCGCCCGTTATTAGGCGATGAGTGCGTCTTTCTTGCAACAAAAGGGCTTTTAGGACCTCCAATTCCCCTTTTTCGTCTTTTTGCTGGTTGCGGGATTGCGCCAAGCTATCTGCCAATAAACGCGGCAAAGTAGGCAAAATTTTTGCCCAAATCGGCGCCTCTTCCTTAATCCCATCCAATAAACCACGCCAACCCAACTGCTTACTGACCCACTTTTCGAGAATAGGTTTTGCTGTTTTCCATAAATCGAGATCAGGATCCAACTGGCGCGCTAAACCTTCCACATTTAGCAGGGTTTTTTGCAACAAAGTGAGTTGCGGTTGAATTTCGACCTTGAATCGGCGCGAAGTTTGGAACAAGCGCATCAACACAATGCCTAAGGAAATTTCTTTTAATGGGCGATCAAAATAGGGCTCGCAAACAGACCTAACAGCACCTTCTAATTCTTCTACGCGGGTATCCGCTGGTACCCAGCCTGATTCAATATGTAACTCCGCTACCCGCCGATAATCACGATTAAAGAACGCTAAAAAATTTAAAGCTAAGTAATTTTTATCCGACTCACTGAGTGCGCCGACGATTCCAAAATCAAGAGAAATAAAACGGCCAAATGTTTCTGGCTCCAAGCTAATCATGATGTTTCCTGGATGCATATCAGCATGAAAGAAACCATATTCAAAAACTTGAGTGAAAAATATTTCCACCCCGTCGGCTGCCAATTTTTTAAAGTCTATGCCTGCTTCACGTAATACTGCTGTTCGCCCAATAGAGATACCATCCATTCTCTCCATCACAATCACGTTCGTAAAACAAAGATCCCAATACATTTCTGGGATCATTAATTTTTTAGAATCCACAAAATATCGTCTTAGCTGGCTTGCATTGGCAGCTTCACGCATGAGATCTAATTCATCGTGTAGGTACGTATCAAACTCAGCAACATTCTCACGTGGCTTTAAACGACGACCATCTTCAGAGCTTTTTTCTATGACTTTTGCCAAGTCATACATCAGAGCAAGATCGCCCTCAATCACAGGCAAGATTCCTGGACGCAAGACTTTAATTGCTACTGGTTTATGCGACCACTCAGGATGCTTTTCTGTGCCTTGCAAAACTCCGAAATGCACTTGAGCTACTGACGCGCTTGCTACAGGAGTAGCATCAAAGCTGAGGAAAACCTCTTCAATCGGCTTTCCCAAGGCTTCTTCAATTAAGCGGCGCGACTCTTCATTAGAAAAAGGAGGCACTTGATCCTGCAACTTCGCCAATTCATTGGCAATATCCTCTGGCAACAAATCACGACGCGTCGATAGAACTTGACCAAACTTTACAAAAATAGGACCCAATGCTTCCAAGGTCAAACGAATACGCTCGCCACGGGGTAGCTTAGTGCCTGGCGAGGTCCAACAAATAACCGTTAGGCAGCCACGACTAATACCTGGCTTTAGGACATCACGTAATAGCGGCAATAAGCCATACCGCCATGCAGTAAAGAAAATAAAACATAGGCGAGCAATTCTGCGCACGATTTACTTAAGTCCTTGCTCAATCAATTGAATGCGTTTATCGAGACGATCTACGGCATCGCGCAGATCATTCAACTGGGATTTATGAACCAAAAAATCACGTTTATTTAAAAGCACTTTTCTCTCTTCACTGACATACTCCACCACATTGTCCAGTAAATCACTGGCTGCAGAACGGGTTGCCGAAGCCCACTTTTTACCTTGTCGCACAGCAAAATGTGCCGGAGCATCACCAATCAAGTGAGCCAAATCTTCTTCGTACTCCCAACGCAATTGACCTGCCAAACGACCAATCAATTGTGCCAAGTCCGCATCACCGGTAATTTTGACTGCTTTAAATGCTTGCTCTTTGAGGTTACCTGAGCTTGTTACCAGCCCTGATAGAGCACTTGGCGAAATCTCTAGGGCCAACGTTGGTGTATCCAGATCTTTTAAAGTCTCTAAAAATCCAGAGGACCCAATGATAAAAGCTAAATCTCCCGCTGGGAGCTTTACAAGAATGGTCTTACCAGCATGTTTATTCAGCTCAGTACATGCCCAAGATTCACGTTTCAAAACATGATTAATCGCACGGCTTGCTGCGCTGGCGGCGATAGAGTGGGTGGTGGATAGCGTCTTCATTAGTGTAAAAAACCCGCACAAGTGCGGGTTTTCCGGTGGAAAGTACCTAAAGCTTAAACCAACTGTGAGATGCCGGCTAGTACCCAACCTCCAGGGCCCTCTACGGGTTTACTTAAATTCCATATTTCTGAGAAGTCGCTCCCAGGCGCACCTGGCTGTTCGCGAATTACACCGCTGAACTGAACGCTGCAGAAATAATGTGCATTAGCAGTTTCAATGCCCAATAAGCGAGCTTCGATAGAGAGCACATCTGTCTGATTAGTACTGTCAACACGTCCAGCTAAATCTTGCTGAATCGTAGCGAACATCTCAGGCGTCGTAAATTCACGCAATGATGCGAGGTCGCCTTGATCCCATGCTTTTTGCAATGTTACGAAATACTGTTTTGCATTCTCCAAAAAGGTTCTCTCATCAAATCCCGGGGGTAAAGTGGAGTGAAAGGGTTCTGGTTCCGCACCAACGCCTGCAAATGCGCTTGATGCTGGCGTAAAGGCGGGCTCAATTCTGGGTGCTTGATCATAATTGGCGCGTTGCATACCAGAACTAGGCATGCTTCCACTCTGACCTGCTCCAGACATCACAGGCAACAATTTGCGAATAACAAACATAATCACAAATCCCGCAAGCATTGCGATCAATAAACCGGTAATTAATGAAGAAGCGGCTTCGCCCAATCCAAAGTGAGATAACAAATAACCAATACCCAAACCAGCCGCCAAGCCTCCTAAAATCCCACCCATACCGCCAAATCGACTAGGAGCAGGCGCTTGCGGTGCAGGAGCTTGAGGCGCTGCAGCTGGAGCTGCAGGCTGAGCTTGCTGAACAGGTTTTTGTGCAGGGGTGGCTTGTTTTTGGATAGGCGCACTTGGAGCTCTGCCAATACTTTTGCCACCACCGAGGCGCGCTGCATCGACGTGACCTACTGTCGCGAATATCAAAGCGAAGCTCAATAAAACTGCTTTGAAAGAATGTTTACTCATTTCTTTTACTCCTTCTTAAACTACTGAATGAAATGCATTTGTTATCACTGAAAATATGATGAGTACTAGTATTTAATACCAATATGTAAAGCGACGATACCCCCAGTCATTCTATGGGTTTCAACCTCATCAAAACCTACTCCTAACATCATTTCTTTTAAGGTTTCTGCATCTGGATGCATCCGGATGGATTCTGCTAAATATCGGTAGCTATCAGAATCCTGTGCAATTTTTTCCCCCAACCAAGGCAAAACCTTAAATGAATAAGCGTCATAAACAGGTTGAAGAAAAGCATCTGGTTTAGAAAACTCCAATACCAAAACACGTCCACCTGGTTTTATCACCCTGCACATTTCTGACAAAGCAACCTCTTTATGGGTCATATTACGCAAACCAAATGCAACAGTGACTACATCGAAATGGTTTTTGGGAAATGGAATCTTTTCTGCATCAAATTGCACGCATGGCAGGGAAATGCCACGATCTAACAGTCGATCGCGACCAACACCCAACATCGATGCATTAATGTCACTTAACCAAACTTGGGCATCTGAGTGATGACCCCATTCTGTAGCTTTAGCAAATGCAGCAGCTAGATCGCCGGTTCCGCCCGCTATATCTAATACCTTTTGACCAGGACGAACATTGGCCTTAGCAATGGTGATTTTTTTCCAAGCACGATGTAATCCAAACGACATTAAGTCATTCATCACATCATATTTATTGGCTACCGAATGGAATACCTCGGCGACTTTACCGGCTTTTTCAGCCTCATCAACACTTTGATACCCAAAATGTGTTTTGCTCATCAATGACTTCCACAAGAATGGCCATGGGCGTGCCCTGTCTGCGCCATCGGCGCATCACGATCAAGACCAGCTGCAGCCAATTTATCCAAATATTCTTGCCAAACTTCTTGCTGGTTTTCACATAAGAAATATAAGTAATCCCAAGTATACAAACCTGAATCGTGCCCATCTGAAAAGGTCGGCTTCAGAGCGTAATGACCAACTGGTTCCAAATGGGTAATGGATACCTCTCGTTTGCCTGTTTGCAAAGTCTCTTGGCCAGGCCCATGGCCTTGCACTTCCGCCGACGGAGAAAGCACTCTTAATAGTTCAAATGGCAGTCGATAGTTTTGACCATCCTCATAAGACAGCTCTAATGTTTTTGATTGTTGATGCACAACAATATTCGCTGGAATCATTAAACCAACACCCTTTCAATGCCACCTTGATTTGCTTTGGTGACGTAATCTTCCATCCAATTTTTACCAAGTAGTTTTTGCGCCATCTCAACGACAATGTAGTCTGCAGTAGTGTCGCTATCCGCATCAAAACGGGTTAAACCTTGCAAGCAAGATGGGCAGCTTGTCAAAACTTTGACATCTCCGTTGAAATGATTTTTGCGTAATTCATTGGCGCCTTTTTCCATTTCAATTTGCTTGCGATAGCGCACTTGAGTAGAGATATCGGGACGCGTTACCGCAAGAGTTCCCGACTCACCACAACAACGATCATTTTTTGCAATTGCTTTGCCATCTTCCAACTGAATCAGTTCATTGACAGTCTTTAGGGGGTCTTGCAATTTCATAGGTGAATGGCAAGGATCGTGATACATGTATTTCACTCCAGTAACACCGGAGAGCTTGACACCTTTTTCAGCCAAGAATTCATGAATATCAATAATGCGGCATCCTGGAAAGATTTGCTCAAACTGATACCCAGCAAGCTGGTCATAGCAAGTTCCACAAGACACTACGACCGTTTTGATATCCAAGTAATTGAGCGTATTAGCGACACGATGAAATAACACGCGGTTATCCGTGATCATTTTTTCAGCTTTATCGTAATCACCATTACCTCGTTGAGGGTAACCACAGCACAGATATCCTGGGGGAAGAACAGTTTGTACTCCAACATTCCACAACATCGCTTGCGTTGCTAAACCGACTTGTGAAAATAACCTTTCGGAACCGCAACCAGGGAAATAAAAGACAGCCTCTGTATCTGCATTAGTGGTATTTGGATCACGAATGATTGGCACATAGTTTGCATCTTCTATATCCAATAACGCACGAGCAGTCTTTTTGGGTAAATTCCCTGGCATCTTCTTATTAACAAAGAAAATGACTTGCTCCTTAATGCTTGGCTTACCAACAGTTGCAGGAGGATGTGCGGTTTGCTGTTTTGCAAACTTACGCAAAACATCATTACCCAAACGTTGCAACCGATAGCCCCAACCAATCATGGTTTTGCGAGCCAAATGAATAGTATCGGGATTGGTCGCATTTAAAAAGAACATGGAGGCAGCAGTACCCGGATTAAAACGCTGTTGCCCCATCTTGCGCAGCAAATTACGCATGTTCATGGTGACATCACCGAAATCAATTTTTACGGGGCAAGGTGTTAAACATTTATGACATACCGTGCAGTGTGCTGCAACATCATCAAACATTTCCCAATGACGTATGGATACACCTCGGCGTGTCTGCTCTTCATACAAAAACGCCTCAATTAAAAGAGAGGTTGCCAAAATTTTGTCACGCGGACTATATAGCAGGTTTGCACGTGGTACATGGGTTGAGCAAACTGGCTTGCACTTACCGCAACGTAAACAATCTTTGACACTATCAGCAATTGCACCAATGTCACTTTGCTGCATGATGATCGATTCATGACCCATCAAACCAAAGCTAGGTGTGTAGGCCATACTCAGATCTGCATGGGGCATCAATTTGCCTTTGTTAAAACGGCCCTCTGGATCAACACGATTTTTATAACTACGGAAGTCTTTCAACTCCGCCTCAGTTAAATACTCCAGCTTGGTGATTCCAATTCCGTGCTCTCCTGAAATCACTCCATCAAGCGAGCGAGCTAATTTCATGATGCGATCAACAGCACGATGTGCATCTTGTAACATCTCGTAGTCGTCTGAATTCACGGGAATATTGGTATGGACGTTGCCGTCACCAGCATGCATGTGTAGCGCCACAAATACACGCTTACGGAGAATGTTTTTGTGAATCGCCTCTAGCTCGGCCAAGATTGGCTCAAACGCTATGCCACCAAAAATAATGCGCAACTCAGAGCGAATTTCGTCTTTCCATGAGGCGCGCAAGCTGTAGTTCTGCAGTTGCGGAAAGTACACATCCATCTGCGCAAGCCAATCAGACCAACGTGCACGTACTTTTGCTATTACTTCCAGGGCTTGTTGAACGCGATCACCCAATATCTCTGCCGTTGGTATTTCAAAATCTTCGTCACTTTTACCTAGAGGTAAAGCGCTCTTTTTTAAAAAAGATTCAAGGCCATCTAGGACCTGCAATTTGTTCTTTAATGAGAGTTCAATGTTGATGCGATCAATACCATCGGTGTACTCACCCATACGCGGCAAAGGAATCACCACATCTTCATTAATCTTAAATGCGTTGGTATGGCGCGCAATCGCTGCGGTACGGGCGCGGTCTAGCCAAAACTTTTTACGAGCATCCGCACTAACTGCTACAAAACCTTCGCCAACTCGTAAGTTAGCCATGCGCACTACTTCGCTAGTGGCCGCTGCAACCGCCTCTTCATCATCACCGGCGATATCACCAATTAATACCATTTTTGGCAAACTATTACGCTTAGATTTGGTTGAATACCCAACAGCGCGCAGGTAGCGATCATCTAAGTGTTCTAATCCAGCTAGAATCGGACCGCCTTGTTTGCTTAAGCCCTCAAGATAGGCCTTGATCTCGACAATGCTGGGGATTGCTTCACGCGCCTGTCCAAAGAACTCCAGACAAACTGTACGCATAAATTTTGGCATGCGATGCAAAACCCAAGTTGCACTAGTAATCAAACCATCACAACCTTCTTTTTGCACTCCCGGCAAACCTGCTAAAAATTTATCGGTAACGTCTTTTCCTAAACCCTCTTTGCGAAAGCGTTTACCTTCCACTTCAAGCAGTTCCGTTTTCAGAATACGTTGACCAGGCTCACTATTACCATCGGACCAAGTCAACTCAAAACGCACTTTTTCAACGTCATGAATCTTGCCAAGATTGTGATTCAAACGAACCACATCCAACCAATTGCCCTCTGGATCCACCATACGCCAACTAGCAAGATTGTCCAAAGCTGTGCCCCAAAGGACTGCTTTTTTTCCACCAGCGTTCATAGCAATATTGCCGCCAATACAACTGGCATCTGCTGATGTAGGATCAACCGCAAACACCAAGCCAGCATGCTCAGCTGCGTCCGACACACGGCGCGTAACTACACCAGCACCAGTAAAAATCGTTGAGACTTCGTGATCAACGCCAGGCAAACGCTTATTTTTGACGCCATCAATTTGCTGCAATTTTTCAGTATTAATGACTGCAGACAATGCATACAGAGGAATGGCACCACCGGTATATCCGGTGCCTCCTCCGCGAGGAATAATCGTTAAGCCTAATTCGACGCAAGCCTTCACTAAGCCAGGTATTTCAGATTCGTAATCTGGCTTCAGAACAACCAAAGGAAACTCAACTCGCCAGTCGGTAGCATCAGTGACGTGTGCAGCTCGGGACACACCATCAAAACAAATATTGTCACTAGCAGTGTGACGACCTAATTCTTTACGAGCACGTTTGCGTATTTGTTCAACCTCTTTGAAACCATTCTCAAAGTTTTCAATCGCACGATACGCTGCACTCAACAAAATCTCTACTTGTTCAGCAGAATCGCCATTGTTGCGTTTCTTAACTTCGCCCAGTCGATGCCATAAGGCATCTATTAACTGTTGCCTTCGGCTTGGGTTATCTAGCAAATCATCTTGTAAAAAGGGGTTGCGCTGAACCACCCAGATATCACCCAAGATTTCAAATAGCATGCGAGCAGAACGACCTGTTCTGCGAACGCCACGAAGCTCATTTAATACACGCCATGACTCCTCACCTAATAGGCGAATCACAATTTCTCGATCAGAAAAAGAGGTGTAGTTGTATGGGATTTCGCGAAGACGGGGAGAGCCTGCCTCAGCATCCAACAACTGGTTTAAAGCCAATGGTGCGTTCATAGCGACATATTTGATAAATAAGCATTTTAATTGAGCATTCTTGATACTGTCAGGATTCAGGGAAAGTTGCTTCTTGGAGGAATAAACCCCTGCAAAACTAAGGGCTTAGGGGTCATCCGTGGTACGCTCAATAGATGGCTACAAACTATCTAAAGAAAATTCTATCGGCGCGCGTCTACGAGGTGGCCAGAGAAACTGAGCTTCAAGTCGCCCCTGAACTGACTAAACGCTTGGGTAACCAGGTCCTACTCAAAAGAGAAGACAACCAACCGGTTTTCTCATTTAAGCTGCGTGGCGCCTATAACAAAATGGCCCATTTACCTCCCCAAGCCTTAAAACGCGGGGTGATCACGGCTTCAGCCGGAAATCATGCTCAAGGAGTAGCCCTTTCCGCCGCCAAAATGAAATGCAAGGCTGTCATTGTGATGCCGGTGACTACCCCAAGCGTCAAAATCGACGCCGTCAAAGCAAGAGGAGGTTCTTGGGTAGAAATCATCCTGCATGGCGAATCCTACAGTGATGCTTTTAAGTACTCTGAGCAACTGGCCAAGAAAAAAGGTTTGACCTTTGTTCATCCATTTGATGATCCCGATGTCATTGCTGGACAAGGCACCATCGCACATGAAATATTCACTCAGTATGAAAAGCCCATTGACGCTGTATTCGTCGCTATTGGCGGTGGCGGCCTGATTGCAGGAATTGGCGAATACATTAAATCTGTAAGCCCCAAAACCAAGGTCATTGGTGTTCAAGCATCTGACTCGGATGCAATGAATCAATCACTCAAAGCGAATAAGCGTATTGAGATGAAAGATGTCGGCTTATTTTCTGATGGCACAGCTGTCAAATTGGTAGGCAAAGAAACCTTTCGCATCTGCAAAAAAGTAGTTGATGAAATTATCACTGTAGATACAGATGAAATCTGTGCGGCTATCAATGATGTATTTACTGATACCCGCAGCATTCTTGAACCCGCTGGCGCCCTTGCTATTGCTGGCATGAAGAAGTATGTCGAGAAAAAAAGGATCAAGAAAAAAACCTTAGTAGCCGTAGCCTGTGGCGCTAATATGAACTTTAGTCGCTTGCGTTTTGTGGCTGAACGAGCTGATGTAGGTGAATTCCGCGAAGCTGTCTTTGCTGTCACCATACCCGAGGAGCGTGGATCCTTTAAGCGCTTTTGTGAATTACTCGGAAAGCGAAATGTCACTGAGTTCAACTATCGTATTGGCGACGCGAGTGAGGCGCATATTTTTGTTGGCATCAGCACACAAAAAGCGAGTGATAGTGAGGCGATTGCAAAACATTTTCGCAAAGCTAAATTTGCAACGATTGATCTCACCCATGATGAGCTAGCTAAGTCTCATTTACGCCATATGGTTGGCGGACATTCTGCGCTAGCTAAAGATGAATTGCTTTATCGCTTCGAATTCCCTGAGCGTCCAGGTGCATTAATGAAATTCTTAACGAGCATGGCGCCCAACTGGAACATCAGCTTATTTCACTATCGCAATCATGGTGCAGACTATGGCCGCATATTAGTGGGCATTCAGGTGCCCAAGAATGAGCAGAAGAAATTCCAAAGCTTTTTAGCGACACTGGGCTACCCACATTGGAATGAGAGCGATAACCCTGCATACCGTTTGTTTTTGAAATAGGCCGTTGATTTAAGCACACCAAACATGTCATATACGCTCACCGGAAAACTTGTCGTTGCCATTTCTTCGCGCGCCCTGTTTGATTTCGAAGAAGAGAATCGCATCTTTGAATCATCCGATGACAGTGCTTACATGAAACTCCAGCTTGAGCGTCTTAGTGAAGCGGCTCAAAAAGGTGTGGCATTCCCATTAGTAAAAAAACTGTTAGCTTTCAATGAAGAAGGTGAGCAGCGCGTTGAAGTCGTAATTCTTTCCCGCAATGATCCTGTGAGTGGTTTAAGAGTATTCCGATCTGCCGAGTTCCACGGACTTCGCCTCGAACGGGGCGTTTTTACTAGAGGCAGACCGCCATATCACTACTTACGTTCTCTGCACGCTAATCTCTTCTTGTCCGCCAATGAAGATGATGTAAGAGCAACACTTGATGCAGGCTTTCCTGCCGCACGCGTCTTTCCAGAATCCAGCAAGACTGCAGAATCTCATCCCAATGAAATTCGCATTGCATTTGACGGTGATGCGGTACTCTTTTCCGATGAAGCAGAGCAAGTATTTCAGAAAAAGGGTTTGGAAGCTTTTGTAGATCACGAAAGTAAAAAAGTAGATACACCATTACCTCCTGGTCCATTTAAACCATTACTTGAAGCGTTACATCGACTACAACGCTCTACCAGCGAAAATGGCATGCGCATTCGTACAGCGCTAGTGACTGCACGCTCTGCTCCAGCTCATGAGCGTGCCATCAGAACATTAATGGCGTGGGGTATTGATGTGGATGAAGCGATGTTTTTAGGAGGCTTATCTAAAAGCGAGTTTCTCAAAGAATTTGAGCCTGATTTTTTCTTTGACGATCAAACTGGTCATTGTCAATCTGCCGTCTCGGTTGCACCCACAGGTCATGTGGTATCTGGCGTAGCCAATAAACCCAAGAAGTAAACATCTGTTTATGTCAAAACTCCCCCTTGGTCAATCCACGCAATACCCGCAGGAATACGATCCAGACTTACTGTTTCCCATTCCCCGCGCAGATAATCGTAAGAAATTAGGTTTGCATGACAACAGCGCACTACCTTTTGTTGGCGTTGATATCTGGAATGCATTCGAGGTCAGTTGGCTCAATCCCAAAGGCAAGCCGCAGATTGCTTTGGCTGAATTTCATGTGCCAGCTGATTCGCCACACATGATCGAATCTAAATCGTTCAAGCTCTATCTAAACAGTTTGAATAATGCTCGCTTTGAGAACGAACATGCTGTGCGGGAGAAGTTGATAGGGGATATTTCAAACGCTGCTGGCAGTTCAATTCATGCACGCTTAACCCCTACGGACCATATCGCCAAAAAAGGCATGCAAGAAATGACTGGGGTCTTGCTTGATCGCCTAGATATCGAGGTCGACCCTCAATTACCAGCCGACCCCCGTTTACTTGAGGTCAATCAAGATTTTGGCCCAATTGAACAATGCTTCGTCTCTCACTTACTGAAATCCAACTGCCCCGTTACAGGCCAGCCAGATTGGGCAAGCATTCAAATTCGCTATCAGGGGCGCCCCATTCTGGAAGAAGGCTTACTTCGCTATTTGATTGGCTTTAGACACAAAGGTGAGTTCCACGAACATTGTGTTGAAACGATCTTTACCGACATTAAACGCGAGTGCAAACCAGATAAATTATCTGTGTATGCACGCTACACCCGACGGGGCGGTCTTGATATCAATCCATTTCGCACTGATCACAATTCTCCTTGGCCAGACAATATTCGTCATGCACGCCAATGAGTATTAAGAACCGCAAATGAAAAACCCCTTGTAGGAAAACCTAGAAGGGGTTTTTGTTTGCAGCAACTACTGCGTATAGAAGCGCTTAAAACGGAATATCGTCATCCATTGCGCCTAGAGATGCTGCGCTAGATGAAGCGGGTGCAGATTGCTCGGCTGACTTTGAGCGGCTGTAACTTTCACCACCATCGCCACCCCCACCAACAGGCTTGCCACCGAGCATTTGCATTGTTTCTGCAACGATCTCTGTGGAATATTTTTCTTGCCCACTTGCATCAGTCCATTTACGAGTACGTAAACGACCCTCAACATAAACTTGTGAGCCTTTTTTAAGATACTGACCGGCGATTTCTGCCAACTTGCCGAAGAATGCTACGCGATGCCACTCTGTAGTTTCTTTCATTTCGCCAGTTTGCTTGTCTTTGTAGCGATCAGATGTTGCTACTGAAATATTCGTAACGGCGTCGCCGCTTGGCATGTAACGAGTTTCTGGATCACGCCCTACGTTACCAACGATGATGACCTTATTTACCGAAGCCATGTTGTCTCCCGAAGAAAAATACTGCTGTTATTAACACTAAAAATGACTACTTAATTCTTTACATCAATGAAAGCTGCGGCTTTGTCTATGCTGTGACATCTTGTGATTGAACAACCTTTGCAGGTAATTCGCGCATCGACCAAGCAATTATAAGCCAGCAAATTAAGAGCACAGCACCCATTACAAAGACTGATAACTCTCCATGGCTATCCATTAAATAGCCCCCAATCGCTGCTCCTGTAAATAAACCTATTGATTGGGTGGTGTTGTATACACCGAGAGCAGTGCCTTTCGATTCTTTGGCAAAGCGTGAGACTAAAGAAGGTTGCAATGCTTCTAATAAATTAAATCCTACAAAATAAATCAATAACGCAATCGCAATAGAAGTAATCGATGAAGTCTTTGTAAATAGAATCTCAGCAATAAATAACAATACAATCGCAAATAACAAAATGGCGCGCAACTTTTGCTTTTTTTCACCAAAAATCAAAATGGGTGCCATACAAAAAAACGATAGCAAAACTACTGGCAAATAAATTTCCCAATGGGAAGTGAGGGGCAATCCTGCTTGGACCAATAAGCGCGGAACTACCAAGAACATCGCAACTTGAGTAGCATGTAAAACAAATACACCAATATTGAGACGCACTAATTCCGGTCTAAAAAAGACCTCGCGCAAAGAAGCTTGTGTAATCGGCACACTAGCCTTGCTTGAAGGCAAAAGGTAGTAAGTGACAAACATGGCAACAATACCAAGAATTGCCAACACCATAAAAATACCGCTCAGACTAATCATGCGATAAATGGGCGCTGCGATAACCAAGGAAAGTGCGAATGAGAGAGCGATGCTACCGCCGACCAGTGCCATCGCTCTAGTGCGCACTTGCTCGCGCGTTAAATCAGCAACCCAAGCTGAAATTGCCGCGGAAACCGCTCCAGCCCCCATGATGCCGCGACCCAAAGCAATCCAAAGCAAGTCGTCTTTAGCTGCACAGATCAGGGCGCCAGCCACAAACAGGGAGAGCCCCCACATAACTACTGGTTTGCGACCCACCCGATCGGATAAACGCCCCAAAGGAATGTAAAAACATGCCTGCACAATATTGAAGATTCCCAGCGTCAAACCCACCCACAGGGCATGTTCACCGCCCGGCAACCCTCTTGCATGGATGCTAAATACTGGCAACAAGAGGAACAGGCCAAGCATTCGAAGGCCGAAGATGCCTGCTAAGGCCAGAGTGGAGCGAAGTTCAGAAGGATTCATGAGAAAGAGCTATATTAACAAGTTACGCTAAAAAATCATGAATAACGAAATCAAGATCCGCGGTGCCCGCACCCATAACCTCAAAAACATCAATTTAGACATTCCTAGAGAGAAGCTGGTCGTCTTGACTGGTTTGTCGGGGTCTGGCAAAAGCTCATTGGCTTTCGATACCTTATATGCCGAAGGACAAAGACGATATGTTGAATCGCTCTCAGCGTATGCCCGTCAATTTTTACAGTTGATGGAAAAGCCCGATGTTGACACGATTGAGGGTCTTTCCCCTGCAATCTCTATTGAGCAAAAAGCAACTAGCCACAATCCACGATCAACAGTAGGCACCGTCACCGAAATTCATGATTATTTGCGTCTATTGTTCGCACGCGCAGGTACACCACATTGCCCAGATCACAACCTACCTCTAGAAGCGCAAAGTGTTTCGCAAATGGTGGATACCGTTCTCTCACTGCCAGAAGATACTAAGCTAATGATTCTGGCTCCTGTAGTCAGCGAGCGTAAAGGCGAGTTTGTGGATCTCTTCCAAGATCTGCAAGCACAAGGCTTTGTGCGCTTTCGAGTGCGCTCTGGTGGGGGCACCGCAAATGCGGCTAAAGCCGAAATTTTTGAAGTGGATCAAATTCCATCTTTAAAGAAAAACGATAAGCACTCTATTGAAGTCGTTGTTGACCGCATCAAAGTACGTCCTGATATTCAGCAGCGACTTGCGGAATCTTTTGAGACTGCTCTCCGACTGGCAGATGGGAAAGCCATGGTGGTAGACATGGATACCGGCAAGGAGATGATTTTTTCCAGCAAGTTTGCATGCCCAGTTTGCTCTTATTCATTGCAGGAGCTTGAGCCACGTCTTTTTTCTTTCAATAACCCCATGGGCGCTTGTCCATCATGTGACGGTTTAGGACATCAATCATTTTTTGACCCTAAGCGCATTGTGGCCCATCCCGAGCTTTCACTTGCATCTGGTGCTATCAAAGGTTGGGATCGTCGAAACCAGTTCTACTTCAAGCTTTTGCAAACACTTGCTAAACATGGCGGCTTTGATGTCGAGAAACCGTTTGAGTCGCTCTCTAAAAAGCAACAAGATCTAATCTTGCTGGGCTCTGGTGACGTCACCATTCCTTTTGAGTACATCAACGAACGGGGTAAAAATACTATCCGTGAACATGCATTTGAAGGCATTGTTGCCAATTTTGAACGTCGTTATCGTGAGACAGATTCAGTCACCGTTCGCGAAGAATTGGCACGCTATCAAAACATTCAAACCTGTCCAGAATGCAATGGTAGCCGCTTACGTAAAGAAGCACGCTTTGTCAAAGTGGGTGAGAAAAAACAATCACGCGCAATATATGAAATTAGCGCACTACCACTCAAAGAGGCAAAAGAATATTTTGAGTCGCTAGAGCTTCATGGCGCCAAAAAAGAAATTGCCGATAAGATTGTTAAAGAAATCAGCGCCCGCTTGCGCTTTTTAAATGATGTAGGCCTAGACTACCTTTCTCTTGAGCGTAGCGCTGACACTCTGTCTGGCGGCGAAGCCCAACGCATTCGCCTTGCAAGTCAGATTGGTTCTGGCTTAACCGGTGTGATGTATGTATTGGATGAACCCTCCATTGGATTACATCAACGCGATAACGATCGCTTGATAGGTACCCTAAAACATCTTCGTGATTTAGGTAATAGTGTATTGGTGGTAGAACACGATGAAGATATGATTCGCGCATCAGACTGGGTGATTGATATTGGCCCTGGCGCTGGTGTTCATGGTGGTGCAATTGTTGCGCAAGGTACACCCGCTGAAGTTGAGGCAAATCCAAAATCACTCACAGGCGCTTATCTCGCAGGACGAGAAGCCATCGAAGTTCCCCAAAAGCGCATTCCTGTAAATGATCGTTTTCTTGAAATTATTGGGGCACGGGGCAATAACTTGCAGTCAGTGCACGCAAAAATTCCAGTTGGGCTTTTAACTTGTGTAACGGGCGTTTCCGGATCAGGAAAATCTACATTAATTAATGACACATTGCATCATGCGGTCGCGCAACATCTTTATGGTTCAAGCACTGAGCCAGCTGCCCATGATGCTATTAAAGGTCTTGAGCATTTTGATAAGGTGATTAGTGTTGATCAATCTCCAATTGGTCGAACACCGCGTTCCAATCCAGCCACCTATACAGGACTATTTACGCCAATCCGTGAATTGTTTGCTGGGGTTCCTGCTGCTCGCGAGCGTGGCTATGAAGCTGGTCGTTTTTCTTTTAACGTTAAAGGTGGGCGTTGCGATGCCTGCGAAGGGGATGGCGTCCTCAAAGTAGAGATGCACTTCTTGCCTGATGTTTACGTTCCTTGTGACGTCTGTCACGGCAAGCGTTACAACCGCGAAACTTTAGACATTCGTTATAAAGGTAAAAATATTCACGAAGTGCTATCAATGACAATTGAACAAGCGCATGAATTTTTTGAGGCCGTGCCTGTTGTTAAACGCAAACTCAAAACGCTTTTAGACGTTGGTTTAGGCTATGTTCAATTGGGTCAAAGCGCAACTACGCTTTCAGGTGGTGAAGCCCAACGCGTGAAGCTATCCCTTGAACTCTCGAAACGAGATACAGGTAGAACGCTTTATATTTTGGATGAACCAACCACTGGTTTGCACTTTCATGACATTCAGTTACTACTTACAGTCATTCAAACCTTGAAGAAGCAAGGGAATACGATCGTCATTATTGAGCACAACTTAGATGTCATCAAAACCGCAGACTGGATTATTGATTTGGGCCCTAAGGGCGGTGCTGGCGGCGGGCAAATCATTGCCACAGGAACCCCAGAGGATGTCGTTAAAAATACAGCCAGTTTTACTGGTCACTATCTAGCGCCATTACTTACACGTAAATCTACTGGCGCTAAGAAAAAGAAATAATTCTTTTTTTCAAATGAGGTCTTAGAGCACTCAGAGTAATTTGGCTTCAGCCAAATCGGTTGCTTCAGAATTACCTGAGATCACCAAAATATCATTTGCTTCCAAGCGCAAATCTGGTGTTAATGGAAGCTTCACATAATCTGCATTGCGCCCCTTGCGCCGTACCGCTTGCACATTCACATCAACACTATCTAGATCGAGCTCTTCAAGCGTTTTTCCAACTGCCTGGGAGTGGGGTAGCAATGTTATCGAATGCAAGCGCCAGGATTCATTTGAGCCAAAGTCATCATCACTTGAACCCCTGAAATAACCCCTTAACAAGCTATAACGCTCCTCCCGTGCGGTTGTAATCCGCCTAACTACTTTTCGCATGGGAACACCCATAATTAACAACACATGAGATGCAATCATCAGACTACCCTCGATCAATTCAGGCACAACCTCAGTAGCACCAGCGGCTTGTAATTTACTAATATCCGCATCATCTCTTGTGCGTACCAAAACGGTCATGCCTGGTCGTAAATGCTCAACCTGACGTAATACGCGTAAGCTTGCCGGAGTATCAGCGTAGGTGATGACTACAGTCTTAGCGCGAGATAGACCAGCAGCTACTAAATAGTTTTCACGACTGGCGTCTCCATAAACGACATTGTCGCCAGCAGCAGCGGCTTCTTTCACACGATCAGGATCTAAATCCAAAGCAATATAAGGAATTTTTTCTTGATCAAGCATGCGGGCCAAGCTTTGTCCAGAGCGTCCAAAACCGCAAATGATGACGTGATTTTCATTGCGCACACTCTTTGCAGCAACACGGGTTAAAGCAAGTGACTGCAATAGCCATTCATTGCTCGAAAAGCGCATTGCAATACGATCGCTATATTCAATCAAGAATGGCGCACAAAACATCGAAATGAGCATAGCTGCGAGCACTGCTTGACTCAAAGCGGGATCTATTAAATCAAGGCCATCAATCTGATTTAATAATACAAATCCAAATTCACCCGCTTGGGCTAGGCATAAGCCCGTCCTAATAGAAATGCCAGGACTTGATCCAAAAAAGCGCGCGAGCAGCGCAATCAAACCAAACTTAAATAGCAACGGACCAAACAAGAGCAGCAGCACTAAAACCCATTGCTCACTGATGACTTTGAAGTCCAGCAACATTCCGATCGTAATAAAAAATAGTCCCAGCAATACATCACGAAATGGCTTGACATCCTCTTCAACTTGGTGGCGATAGGGTGTTTCAGAAATCAACATCCCAGCCAAGAACGCTCCGAGCGCCAATGACAAACCAAAATGCTCAGTTAATGCTGCCATACCCAAAACAATCAACAACAAGTTGAGCATGAATAGTTCTTGTGAACGCAACTTAGCAACCAACCTAAACCAACGGCTCATTAATGAATGGCCAATAAAGAATATGAGGGTCAACGCCACGGTGATTTTGATAGAGGCCGCAGTTAATGCGACAAACAGATCTTTAGGATTTTTTCCAAGCGAAGGTAGAAGGATCAAGAGAAACACCACTGCCAAATCTTGAAATAACAAAATACCGACAACATTGCGTCCATGCTCTGTTTCCAACTCAGCACGATCTGAAATAAGCTTCGTCACAATTGCGGTTGAGGACATTGCTAGTGCTCCACCTAGAGCAATCGCAGCTTGCCAAGAGATGGGATAAATCCAATTCATGAGCAGGCTAGCTGGCACTGCTAGCAACATCGTTAAAACCACCTGGCTCCCACCAAGACCAAAAACGATGGTTTTCATCGATCTGAGCTTGTGGAGATTAAATTCCAGGCCGATCGAAAACATGAGAAAAACTACCCCAAACTCTGCTAAATACTTAACCGTAGCTGAGTCGCTTGCCAATCCGAGAGCGTTAGGACCAATCATCACGCCAATGGCTAGATAGCCCAAAATAGGGGGTAAGCCAAAATAGCGGAAAATAACGACTCCAGCCACACCGGAGGCTAAGAGAATGAGAGTTAATTGAAGGACTGACGGCATATACTTACTCGATGATAGCTAAGACTCGTGAACGTACCCTAAAGCTTGCTCGCGACACCCTCACCATTGAGGCTGCTGCACTGCAAACAATGCG
>JACCDO012165573.1_pt1 | contig 26992 bp, 16 predicted proteins | sample 7446101 | NCBI WGS metagenome assembly JACCDO01 (sample SAMN15323440, study PRJNA562643) | freshwater metagenome | isolation source: river surface water | place: USA:Blue River Watershed | collected 2017-08-16 | reverse complement strand
TCCAGACACCAGTGCAGGGAATTTTCAATGGCCCAGTGACTACGAACGGCGTGAAGAATGCGGGCACTGTCTGCTGGTAAGGAGGAAATGAAGTAGCGAACCTCGGTGGTTTGTTCATCACCGATGTGGCGAACGGATTCGATACGTGCGACGGATTTCAAACCTGCCCAAGGTGCTTTTAATTCCAGGAGTTCCAGCCAATCCAGGGTATCTACGGCGGTGCAGCGCCGAATTTCGACGCGCCCGTGCCCCTTGTCGAGGGTCTCTTTGAACGAAATAGGCCGGTTGGAATAGCCCGGCTGGTTCAGAATGGAGAAGAAATCCCGCGTCGCTTTAGCCAAGTTAGGTTGGTTATCTTTGACCGCCAGAACATAGTCGCCCCCACCTTCGATAATCGCGGCGGCGATCTCAGTCTGGCAGCCCATAGCATCAATGGTAACCGTTGTGCCTTGTAGAGCCAGAGTGGGCAAAAGCGCCTTGATCGCGGTGATTTCGTTAGACTTTTCTGGGCAGACGCGTTGCGCTAACGTCATTCCATGTTCGGCCAAAAACACCGAAACCATATGTAGCGCACGGTGTCCGCTTCGACCGGAACCCCGCACCGCTTTGCCGTCGATGGCGAGAACTTTGCCGATCAGTGAGGGACAAATACTGCCCACCCAGGCTTCAAACCGACTTTCCAGTTCCTCCGGTCGGATCATCTCGAATACCCGCCGGATGGTGTCATGGCCAGGAATCCCATTGCGCAACCTCAAAAACTGTTTCAACCAATCCACTCGTTCGCGGGCCCAGTCTTCAATATCATCCCAGCCCTCTGCTCCAGACATCACCCCACATAAGGCAATAACAAGAATATCGAGTACATCGTGCGAGGTACGACCCACTACCCGGCTGTCCGGCAAATCCGCAAAATAATCCAGCAGCGTTTTGGTGCCTTCCATCGTCTTCTCCCTCAAAAACCGAGAGTAGACTCTTGATTCCTTCTGTCCACAAGGCACTAACCTCTAGGGTCTGGAAAGTTAACGACTTTTGATGCTCTGGCCCTGCGAATTTGCTAATCGGAATAGGGCTGTGTAGGGGCCATGATAGAATCGGCGCCCCCGTGGACTTGTCCCGCCTCTGTATTTTTCCCGGAAAACCCATGATTACCGGCCTTCTCAAGAAGATTTTCGGCAGCCGTAATGATCGTCTGATTCGTCAATATCGCGCCAAAGTTGCCTCCATTAACGCCCTTGAATCCAGCATCGCCGCTTTAAGTGACGAGCAACTGCGGGCCAAAACCGATGAGTTTCGTGCCAAGGTGGCAAATGGGGCCAGCTTGGATAGCTTGCTCCCCGAAGCCTTTGCCGTGGTACGGGAAGCCGGTAAGCGGGTGTATGGCATGCGCCACTTCGATGTGCAGATGATCGGCGGCATGGTGCTCCATGACGGCAAGATTGCCGAAATGCGCACCGGGGAAGGTAAAACCTTGATGGCAACCTTGCCCGCCTACTTGAATGCCCTGTCCGGCCAAGGCGTGCATGTGGTGACGGTCAATGATTACTTGGCCCAGCGCGATGCGGAAAACATGGGCCGCATCTATAACTTCTTGGGCCTGACCGTGGGCTGCAATTTGTCGCACATGCCCCACGAGCAAAAGCAAGTGGCCTACGCGGCGGATATTACCTACGGCACCAATAACGAATTCGGCTTCGACTATCTGCGCGACAACATGGTCTATGAGGCCAGCGAGCGGGTGCAGCGCAAGCTCAATTTCGCGGTGGTGGACGAAGTGGACTCCATCTTGATCGACGAGGCCCGCACGCCCCTGATTATTTCCGGGCAGGCTGAAGATCACACCGAGTTGTACGTGCGCTTGAACGCCATTCCTAAGCTGCTGAATCGTGGCGAAGCAGCCAAGAACGACGAAGAAAGCGACAGCGGCGACTACACGGTGGATCTCAAGAGCCATCAAGTGCTGCTCACCGAAGCGGGCCACGAGAAGACCGAACAAATTCTGACCCAGATGGGTTTGCTGCCCGAAGGGCGCAGCCTGTACGAACCGGCTTACATCTCTCTGGTGCATCACGTTTATGCCGCCCTGCGCGCCTATGCCTTGTTCCACAAGGATCAGCATTACGTGGTGCAAAACGGCGAAGTGGTGATCGTGGATGAATTCACGGGCCGTTTGATGGTGGGCCGCCGTTGGTCGGATGGCCTGCACCAAGCGGTGGAAGCCAAAGAAGGCGTGTCTATTCAGCACGAAAACCAAACCCTGGCCTCCATTACCTTCCAGAACTACTTCCGTATGTACGGCAAGCTGTCTGGCATGACCGGTACGGCGGATACCGAAGCCTACGAATTCCAGCAAATCTACGGTTTGGAAACGGTGGTTATCCCCACCAACAAGCCCATGGTGCGCGACGACCGTATGGATCAGGTGTATCGCACCGCCAAGGAAAAGTACGACGCCATTCTGGCGGACATTCGGGATTGCCATACCCGTGGTCAGCCGGTGTTGGTGGGCACCACCTCCATCGAGAGCAATGAGCTGTTTTCGTCCCTGCTGACCAAGGCGGGCATGCCCCATCAGGTGTTGAACGCCAAGCAACACGCCAGTGAAGCCGACATCGTGGCCCAGGCGGGCCGCCCTGGGGTGATTACCATCGCCACCAACATGGCCGGTCGCGGTACGGACATCGTGCTGGGCGGCAATATCGCCAAAGACATCGACGCCATTCAGGCCGATGACAGTCTGGACGAGGCCGCCAAGGCGGCTAAGGTTGCGGCCCTGCGTGCTGAATGGCAAAACCTGCACGCCGCTGTGCTGGCAGCGGGTGGTTTGCACATCATTGGTTCGGAGCGTCACGAATCCCGCCGTATCGACAACCAGTTACGGGGCCGGGCCGGTCGCCAGGGTGATCCGGGTTCTACCCGTTTCTATCTGTCTTTGGACGATCCGCTGCTCAAGATTTTTGCCGGTGAGCGTTTGAACGCCATCATGGTGCGTTTGAAGATGCCGGAAGGCGAGGCCATCGAGCATCCGCTCGTGACCCGCTCGTTGGAATCCGCCCAGCGTAAGGTGGAACAGCGCAATTTCGATATTCGTAAGCAACTGCTGGAATACGACAACGTAGCCAACGATCAACGGCGCGTGATCTATGCCCAGCGTAACGATTTGCTGGAAAGCAGCGACATTTCCGAAACCATCACCGCCATGCGCGCCGGGGTGATCGAAGAACTGTTCCGCACCTATGTGCCTGCGGAATCTGTGGAAGAGCAGTGGGATTTGCCCGCTCTGGAAAAAGCCCTGCTGTCGGAACTGCAACTGGATGCGCCGGTGGTGGAGTGGTTCAAGAACGAAACCCGTCTCGGCGACGACGACGCGCTGCAACGCATACAAGACCTCGCCAGCGCGGCCTATCAGGCCAAGGTGGATTTGGTGGGCGGCGAGCAGTGGCACCCCTTCGAGCGCAATGTCATGTTGCAAAACCTGGACATGCACTGGCGCGAACACTTGGCGGCTTTGGATCATCTGCGCCAAGGCATTCATTTGCGCGGCTACGCCCAGCAAGACCCCAAGCAGGCCTACAAGAAGGAATCCTTCCAGCTATTTGAAACCCTCTTGGATACTGTGCGCGATGACGTGACCAAGCTGCTCATGACGGTGCAGATTCGTAGCGCCGATGAAGTAGAAGCAGCGCCCGCGCCCGCTGTGGAAAACGTGCAATACCAGCACGCTGACTTTAAGCAAGGCGAAGAGCCGAGTGCGGAGGCCTCTACGGCTGTAGCCGATAAGGCCGCGCCCCAGCACGCCATGCCCAAGGTGGGCCGTAATGACCCCTGCCCCTGCGGTTCGGGTAAGAAATTCAAGCACTGTCACGGCAAGTTAGCCTAAGTTTTGGCCTACGCGCTTGACCCCGCGTAGGCCAAAACCCGTCGTCCCGTGACTTTTTTAGGCGAGTTTTGGCCCAGTTCTCGTTACAGTGAGGCGGATTAAAACTCGCACAAAGGGATTGCCATGAATGTCGTAATCGTTGATGACCAGCAGATCAATGTCACACTGATGCAGGCGTTGATTGGCAAAGTAGAAGGTTGCGTTCCTGTTCCCTTTACCGATTCCCGCCGAGGTTTGGCGTGGTGCCTTGAGCAAAATCCAGACCTGATTATTGTGGATTACATGATGCCGGAATTGGACGGCATCGAGTTTATTCAGCGCTTCCGGGAAGCGGCGGGTACAGCAGAAGTGCCGGTGTTGATGGTCACGGCTGACCACGAGCGGGACGTGCGTTATCGGGCTTTGGAATCTGGCGCCACCGACTTTTTGACCAAGCCTGTGGATCGCATGGAATTTCTATCCCGTGCGCGCAATATGCTGACCCTGCGCCGCAGCCATGTGGCCCTGTCCAGCCGGGCGGCCACCTTGGCCGAAGAAGTGCGCAAAGCCACGGCAGAGATTCAAGCGCGGGAACGGGAAACGGTGATGCGGCTTGCCAAGGCGGCGGAGTATCGTGATCCGGAAACCGGCGCCCATATTCAGCGCATGTCGCAATACTCGGTGTTGATTGCCCGCAATCTGGGCATGTCGTCTGATTTCCAAGACATGCTCTTGCACGCGGCTCCCATGCACGACGTGGGTAAGCTGGGCACGCCAGACCATATCTTGCTCAAACCCGGCAAACTCAGCCCTGAAGAATTCGACATCATGAAGCAGCATGCCAGCCATGGTTATGAAATTCTTAAAGACAGTGTCTCGCCCGTTTTGAAATTAGCGGCGAGTATTGCCCTGAGCCATCACGAGAAGTTTGATGGTTCTGGCTATCCCAGCGGCTTGGCTGGGGATGAGATTCCCTTGGAAGGGCGCATTGTGGCGGTGGCGGATGTGTTTGACGCCCTGACTTCAGAGCGGCCCTACAAAAAAGCCTGGGAATTAGATAAGGCCGTGGCTCTGCTACGGGATGGGGCCGGTAGTCATTTTGACCCCGAGTGCGTCAATGCCTTCCTACAAGATTGGGATGCGGTGTTGGCCGTGAAAAACCATTACCGGGATGAACACTGAGCGCGGCTATGTTCCCCTCCTTACCGATACCAAGGCGCCTTTATCATCAGTTGGGCGCCTTATTTTTAGCCTTATTCCTGCTCTTCGCTTGGGCGTTTACCGAATTCTCCATTCGCACCCAAGAAGACATTAGCCGCCAACAGGTGCAGCGTCAGGCGGAGTTTTTGGCGCGCCATTTGTCGCTGCGGGAGCAGAACCTCAACACACGCATTGCGCTCATGGGCCAAGAGGCCAGTGTGATGCCCATGCAATCCATCATGGTGGTGGACGACAAGGGCCGCATCTTGGCGCAGGCCACATTCCACGGTCAGGGCGAAGGCCCGCGCACTACCATATCCTTGCCCCGCGCAGCGGGTGTGGAATCGCCCTTGGTGGCTTGGGCCCATAGCGCCCCTGGCCATTGGCTGCGGGTGGCCTTGAGCCCCGAGCCCTTGGCGCAAATGCGTAGCCGCCTACTGGGCCAAGGCTTGGGTTTAGGGGCTGGTGCGGCGTTATTGGCTACGTTTTTGGTGTTGGTTTTTCTGCGTCGGCCCCTGCGCGCCTTGCAACAGGCCACGGACTTTGCTGAACACTTAGATCAGCAATTTGGTCAGCGCTTGGATTTGGACGAGCGCGCCCAAGAGGTGGCCCGTTTGGTCTCGGCTTTAAACCGCGCTTCGGCCCGTTTGGCCCAACAGCACGATGCCTTGCTCACCAGTGAGCAGCAGAAAAACGCCATGCTGGCGGCCAGCGAACAGCGCTACCGTTCGGTGGTGGAAAACCTCTCCGAAGTGGTGTTCCAAACCGATGCCCAGGGGCAGTGGACGTACCTCAATCAAGCGTGGCACGACATGACGGCCTATCCGTCTGCTGCCTGCATGGGCCAAAGCCTCTGCCAGTGTGTGGCACAAGACGACCGGGCAGGCTGCCAAGAGCGCGTACAAGCGCTCTTGAGCGGTGGTGAGGAGAGCGCCCAAGCCCAGTGGCGTTATGTCACGGCCCAAGGCCAAGCCCGCTGGGGGGAATGGCGGGTGCGCACGGTGCGGGACGAGCAGGGCGAGGTTTTGGGCTTGTCCGGTTCCATTACCGATATTCACGACCGTAGGCTGGCGGAACAGCAGCAGCGGGATCAGCTTCACTTTGTGGAAGAGCTGATCGAAACCATCCCCAGCCCCATCTATTTCAAAGACACCAGTGGTCATTACTTGGGCTTTAACAAGTCCATGTGTGACTTCTTTGGTATTGAGCGTAGCCAGTGGATAGGCAAGACCTCCGTGGAATTGCTGGTGCGCGATGAATCCGCCTTGCATGTCAATTTGGACAACGAGCTGCTGGAAAAGGGCGGCGTGCAAGTGGTGGAAACCGTTTTCCATGACGGCCAAGGCGGGCGTCACGATGTCATGGTGCACAAGAGTCTGTTTACGCGGGGCGACGGCACCGTGGGCGGCATTTTGGGCATCATCACTGACATCAGCGAGCGCAAGAGTTTTGAAGAAGAGTTGGTGCATGCGCGGGTGGCGGCGGAAGTGGCAAACCAAGCCAAGAGCGATTTCTTAGCCAACGTCAGCCATGAAATTCGCACCCCCATGAATGCCATCATCGGCATGACCGATTTGGTCTTGGACACCGATCTGAGCCTGGAGCAGCGCGAATACTTGGGCATGGTGAAATCGTCCGCCGATGCCTTGCTGACCTTGATTAACGAAATTCTCGATTTTTCCAAGACGGAAACCGGCAAGCTGGATTTAGACATCGTGCCCTTCAGCCTGCACGCCAGCTTGAGCATGGCCGTGGGCACCCTGGCCCTGCGGGCCACGGAAAAGTGCTTGGATTTGCGCTACGAAGTGCCCGAGGGCGTGCCGGACTATTTGCTGGGCGACCCCTATCGCTTGCGTCAGGTATTAATCAACCTGATTAATAACGCCATCAAGTTCACCCATCAAGGCGGGGTGCTGGTGTCGGTGCAGGTGCAGCAAGCCAGCGCCAGTGATGTGCTGCTGAAATTCATGGTCAAAGACACGGGCATCGGCATACCCGCCGATAAGCACGACATGATCTTTGAAGCCTTCTCGCAAGTGGATAGCTCCACCACGCGCCGCTATGGCGGCACGGGTTTGGGCCTCACGATTTCCAGCCGTTTGGTCACGCTCATGGGCGGCAAGATTGAGCTGATGAGCGCGCCGGGTGAGGGCAGTAGTTTCTTCTTTAGCCTGCGCTTCCCCCTGGCCTCGGAGCCGGTCAGTGAGCGCGCCAAGCTCGACACCCTAGAGCGTTTGCCCGTGTTGGTGGTGGACGACAACACCTTGAACCGGCAATTGATGTGCGAAATGCTGCTCAATTGGCGCATGGCACCCACAGCGGTGGATAGCGCCACGGCAGCGCGGGATGCCCTGTTGGCGGCCCACCATAAGGGCAACGATTTCCGGCTGGTGATTCTGGACGCCTGTATGAGCGATATGGACGGCTTTTCCGCCAGCGTGTTGCTGCGGGAAGTGCTGCCCCAGCCCCACGCACTGAAAATCATCATGCTCACCTCCGCCGGGGAGCGGGGCGATGCTGCTCGCTGTCGGGAGCTGGGCATTTCCGCCTATCTCATGAAGCCGGTGGAACAGTCGGAAATGCTGGACACCATCATGCTGGCCCTTGGCGCGCCGGACGATGGCGAAGCGGGTTTGATTACGCGCCATTCCCTGCGAGAAGCGCGGCGGCCACTCAATATCCTGTTGGCGGAAGACAATCCGGTCAACCAGACCATGGCGGTGCGCATCCTGGAAAAACTCGGCCATCAAGTGAGCTTGGCTTTGGATGGCGAAGAAGCTTTTGCCAAGGTTAAGGCCGCAGGCCCCGGCGGCTTTGATGCGGTGTTTATGGATGTGCAGATGCCCAATATGAGTGGCTTGGATGCCACCCACGCGATCCGGGCTTGGGAGCAGGCCCTCGCGGATGCCGGTGGGCATTGCCATACCCACATCATCGCCATGACGGCCCGCGCCATGTCCGGCGACCGGGAGATGTGTCTGGAAGCGGGCATGGATGATTATGTGTCCAAGCCGGTGCAGACCTCTAACGTAGTGGCCGCTTTGGCCCGTGCGGAATACGGCCAAGATACTCCCGCCACCGAACACCTGCCCCTGGAAGACGGGCGGGTGGTGTATGACCGGGCTTGGGTATTGGAAAACGTGGGCGGGGACGAAGACATCTTGGCCCAAATCGTGGCGGTGTTTTTGGAAGACTACGCCGAGCCCTTGCTGGATTTGGCCGATGCCGTCACGCGCCAAGACAAAGAAGGCATACGCCGCGCCGCCCACAGTACGCGGGGCATGGTGGCGAACTTTAATGCCGAACAGGCGATTTTCGCGGCGCAAGTGTTGGAGCGCCAATGCCGTGCTGGCGAAATGGCCGGGCTTGAAGTGCTAGCAGAAAACCTCGTGCTGGCGGTGGAAGAGCTGGCCCAAGCCTTGCGTCGGGACACGGGCGCCCTGGCCTAAGGCCAGGGGCTTGGGCGCGGAGGCAGATTCTTTTCCGTATGGAGTGATGGTCTATCCTCGCGAGGATAGGGGAGGGGACTTATGTTGTTGTGGTTTGTGGCCTTGTACTTGTTGGTTTCGGTGGGCATCGGCTTGTATGCCGCCACGCGGGTACATAACGCCAAAGACTTTGCGGTGGCCGGGCGGCATTTGCCCCTGCCGGTGGTGACGGCGACGGTATTCGCCACCTGGTTTGGTGCGGAGGCAGTGTTTGGCGCCTCCGCCACGTTTGTGAAAGACGGTTTGGGCGGCGTGGTGGCCGACCCCTTTGGCTCGTCCATGTGTTTAGTGCTGGCTGGGCTGTTTTTTTCCCGCTATCTCTACAAGCTCAACATCATCACCTTGGGCGACTTTTACCGCATGCGCTACAACCGCTCGGTGGAGGTGGTCACGACCTTGTGCATTGTGGCCTCGTACTTAGGCTGGGTGTCGGCCCAGATTAAGGCCTTGGGCTTGATCTTGAACGTGGTCACGAATGGTGCATTAGACCAGCAGACCGGCATGATTTTGGGCGCACTGGTGGTGCTGACCTACACTACTTTTGGCGGCATGTTGTCGGTGGCGGTGCTGGATTTTGTACAAATGGGCGTGAGTATGGGGGGCCTGTTTTACATCGCCACCGTCATGGCGGATAAAACCGGCGGCGTGACCACGGTGATCGAGCACGCCCGCGCTGCTGGGAAATTTGAATTTTTCCCCCCGCCCGATCCCTGGCTGTGGGTGAGCTTTTTGGGCGCGTGGCTGACCATGATGCTGGGCTCGATTCCTCAGCAAGATGTGTTTCAGCGCATTACCTCGGCCAAGACGCAAAAGATTGCTGTCACGGGATCGTTCTTGGGGGCGGGCATTTATTTCGCCTTTACCTTCGTACCCATGTTCATTGCCTATACCGCCACGCTGGTGGACCCGGCCCAGTATCTGCCGCTGCTGCAATCCGATGCACCGGAAGATTTTCAGCGGGTGCTGCCCATGCTGGTGATGTCGCAAACGCCGCTCTTCGCGCAAGTGATTTTCTTTGGCGCGGTGTTGTCGGCCATCATGAGCTGCTCTTCAGCCACCTTGCTGGCGCCTTCCGTGACCTTTGCGGAGAACATCGTCAAAGGCTTTTATCCGGACATGGGCGACAAGCAATTCCTGCGCGTGATGCGTCTGTCCATCGTGGCCTTCGCCGCCATGGTGTTGGCCTTTGCGCTTAATTCCAACGCCTCCATCTTCAAGATGGTGGAAAACGCCTACAAGGTCACGTTGGCCGGGGCCTTTATCCCATTAGTGATGGGGGCCTTGTGGTCGCGGGCCACCAGCCAGGGCGCCTTGGCGGCCACGGCGGGGGGGCTGTTGTCTTGGTTGGTGGTGGAAATGATGCTGGGGGACGAGAGTCTTGTGCCGCCGCAGCTCATTGGTTTGGCGGTGTCGGCGTTGGGCATGGTGTTGGGCTCTTTGCTGCCGCAATGGCTGGGCCGGGATGTGTCGCAGGGCGATGCCCACGGCGCCTTGCGCCATCATGCCGCTGGGCATGCTCACCACACACCGGGCAAGCATCTTTAATACGGTATGAGACAATGACGCCGATTTGGGCCACGAGTTAATTAGAGTCGCGCAGCATGAAGATCGTTGTGTTAGGTGCTGGAGTCATTGGTGTGACCACCGCTTGGTATTTGGCCAAGGCGGGGCACAAGGTGATCGTATTGGATCGCAATGACAAACCCGCCGAAGAAACCAGCTTTGCGAATGGCGGCCAGATTTCCGTGAGCCATCCTGAGCCTTGGGCCAATCCCCAAGCGCCGTGGCAGGTGTTGCGTTGGCTGGGGCGGGAAGACGCGCCCTTGTTGTTCCGCATGCGCAAAGATTTGGATCAATGGCTGTTTGCATGGCGCTTTTGGCGGGAATGCACGCCTGCCCGCACGGCCCAGAACACCGAGCATGTGGCCCGGCTGGCGGTGTATAGCCGTGATGCCTTGCTGGAGTTGCGGCGCCAAACCAATTTGGAATACGACAACCTGCGCCGGGGTATTTTGCATTTGTGCTTCTCGCAACGGCAGTTCCAACAATCGGTAGAAAAAGCCGCCCATTTGCTGGAGTACGGCATCGAGTTGCGCCCCTGTGCGCCGGGGGAATGTATCCGCATCGAGCCCGCCTTGGCCCAATCCCGTGTGCCCATCGTGGGCGGTCTGTTTGCCCGTGACGACGAATCCGGCGATGCCCGGCTGTTCACCGTGCGCTTGGGGGAACTGTGCCGGGAGATGGGCGTGGAATTCCGCTATGGGGCGCGCATCGACAAGCTGGAGAAATTCAAAGGCCGCATCGTGGGCGTCCATGCCCGTGAGACCTGTGGCCGGGGGCGGGTGAATGGGGACGCCTTTGTGCTGTGCACTGGCAGCAATAGCCCCAAACTGGCCGCCAGTATCGGCGACAAGCTGCCCATCTATCCGGTGAAAGGCTATTCCGTGACCGTGCCCGTGGAAGGGGATAACGCCCCCTATGTGAGCATTACCCACGAATCCCATCGCATCGTTATGTCTCGTCTGGGCAATCGTTTGCGCATCGCGGGCACGGCAGAATTGGCGGGCTACGACCGTTCCATTAACAAGGCCCGCTGTTTGGTGATTTTGCGCCAAGCGCGCAGTCTCTTTCCCAAGGCCTTCCCGGCCAATGTTAAAGCGGAGTATTGGGCGGGGCTGCGGCCCTGCACGCCTAACAATGTGCCCATTATTGGCGAGAGCCGCTTTGAGAACTTCTTCTACAACACCGGCCACGGCAGCCTAGGCTGGACGCTGGCCTGCGGCTCGGCCCGTGCCCTGGCGGATTTGGTGGCGGGCAAAACGCCGGATGTGGATTTTCCCTTCATCCATCGGGAGTCGGCTCAGAAGCCACCCGACAACATGCCGTTTGCCGATCTGGATGACGACGACGATCTGGATTACCAGTAACGCACCCGGCCCACATCCACATGCACAAATTGCGAGGCCGGGTAGTAACCCACCCCGCCGCCTTTCAGCGCCATTGCCACTTGGCGCACATGGCGTAACTCTCGCCCCGGTACGCGAATATCCATAGCCAAACCGTCCATGTGCAGGCTGTGGCTGGCGACGCCGCTGCTTTGCTCGTGCAGCACGCGGTTGGTCTGAGGGGAACGGTAGGCAGAAATAATGTGGAACGGCTCCCGCGTGTCCAGCCCCTGTTGAATGCGGTGCAAGAGATCAAACAGCGCCGGGGCCATGGGCTTTACTTCGTTGGTACGGAAATCTCGCAGCAGGTAGTCCAGCTCCTGAAGGGAGTTGTCCAGATAATTGCCCTGTTCCCAATACACCAGCTTCAGGGATTCCCCGGTGTGGGTGTGGTAGAAACTCAAAGCGCGGGCATCGTCTTGATGCTGGGCCGCGCTCAAATGCAGATTGCGCGCCAACACCCCCGGAGATAGGCCCGTGAGCGCCCCCAGGGCGCCGAGACGAAAGAATTGACGGCGGTTAAGCGGGCTATGGCCCAGTGCCAATAAAGTTTTTTTCACGATCCGCTCCTGTGTGGGCCAGTCCATGGGCGATAAGGGGCGCCAGTCTACCAGCTCAAGTTCGGGCTGGTTTTGCGCCAAGGCATAGCGTGCGCAGAAAAACGCTCCAGCCTGGAGCAAGGCCGTGCCGGGGTGGTGGATTTATTTTTCGGCTCTGGGATAATCCCGCCTCCCCAGCCTTAGAGAGCATCACCATGGATAATCATTCCAGCCATTTCAGTAAGTTACGTCGCCTGTTTAGCACCGGGCTGGATCTGGTGGAGTACGCCGGTTTGTTGGTCGTGGCCTTTGCCACCACCATCGCCATGGGCGACGAAGTGTGGAGCATGTTTGCCGCCCAGCGGGTGTCCCTGACCGATTTGCTCACCATGTTCTTGTTCCTGGAAGTGCTGACCATGATTGGTCACTACTTCAAATCAGGGCAATTGCCAGTGCGCTTCCCGCTCTATATCGCCATGGTGGCCTTGGCCCGCTACCTGATTTTGGACATGAAGGAAATGACGGAATGGCGCATGCTCGCCGTGACCGCCGCCATTTTCCTGCTCACCTTGTCCGTGTTAATCGTGCGTTTTGGCCATGTGCGCTTCCCCTACCGGGATGATGTCAATACCGAGCGTCCTTTCGTTCGGGAATAGGCCTTAAATCCAGTCAATAAAAATCAACGGTTTAGCGCGAGGCGCACTTTTGCTGATGCAATTCAGCAGCGCGCCTCGCTCTGCTATTGCATTTTTGCTGTGCCTTTCCGCCATTGCCGTTCACAATGATGGTTTTGAACCACCGCTGCCCTAAGTTTTAGGGCGGTTTTTTTTAATGTTTATCCAGGAGCCGAGCCGTGAGCCAGACCCTGCCCTCTGTGTTTGAATCTTCCATTACCAGCCTGCCCCTGTTGGGCCGTGGCAAAGTACGCGACATCTACGCGGTCAATGACGACCTGCTGTTGATTGTCACCAGCGACCGTCTGTCTGCCTTTGACGTGATCCTGCCCGATCCCATCCCCGGCAAGGGCGAAGTGCTGACCTCTGTGGCCAATTTCTGGTTCGACAAACTGGGCCACATCATCCCCAACCAGCTGACCGGCATTGATCCCGAGTCCGTGGTGCAAGGCGACGACGAAAAAGCCCAAGTGCGCGGTCGTGCCCTGGTGGTGAAGCGTCTCAAGCCCCTGCCCATCGAAGCCGTGGTGCGCGGCTATCTGATCGGCTCCGGCTGGAAAGACTACAAAGACACGGGCGCCGTGTGCGGCATCCAGTTGCCCGCAGGCCTGCAACAAGCCCAACAACTGCCCGAAGCCATCTTCACCCCGGCTACCAAGGCTGAAATCGGCGAGCACGACGAAAACATCGACTACGCCACCTGCGAAAAGCTGGTGGGTGCCGAACTGGCCGCCCAAGTGAAGGCCACCGCCATCCGTCTGTACACCGAAGCCGCTGAGTTTGCCCGCACCAAGGGCATCATCATCGCCGACACCAAGTTCGAATTCGGTCTGGACAAGGAAGGCAAGCTCTACCTGATCGACGAAGTGCTGACCCCGGATTCCTCCCGCTTCTGGCCCGCCGATCAATACCAAGTCGGCATCAGCCCTCCCAGCTACGACAAGCAATTCGTGCGCGACTACCTGGAAACCCTGGACTGGAACAAGCAAGCCCCCGGCCCCGCCTTGCCCGCCGACATCCTGGAAAAAACCACCGCCAAATACCGCGAAGCCCTGGCCCAACTCACCGCCTAAGCCACGCTGTAATTTCGGTAAAAAAACCGCCTCTTGGGGCGGTTTTTTTGTCCACTATATTCAATATGCAACAACAATCGACAGCTTTTGTGCGCGGAGTAAGTCGTTCGGCGCGTCGCCGCGCTGGGGGGCGCTAACCTAGTTCGCATCTAGCAAGTCAATGACAATACCCAGTAGTCACATATCGGTCCTCAGGCGTTGCTGTTCATTGTCGTAAAAAAAGCAATGGGAGCATTCAGTCAATCTGCTAAGAATCGCCATAAAGACAAAGCGGCTCTCCTTTGATGATACGTCTCTCCCCAAACCAGTGACGATCAGTCGCACAAAAAAATTGCCTAATTAGATAATTCGCCATAAACTTCGTCAAAATAAATAATTTACGTTTCGACGGTGGTTTCAGGTGAGTAAAGACAGCAAGGAAGAAGCAATAGGGATCGAAAGCGATCTCGTCAATTTGGCGCGACTAGCAGCTAGCGAATCCCACGAGGATACACGGCTGTTTTTGGCGCGCCTGATTAGGAAATACAGGCAATCCCACCCCGATCTGGCATCCCGTCTCGATCAATCACTCAAGTCCACTCAGACACGCTCGTCTGGCAACTCTGTACTCCGACGTGGCGCACCGGTAGCCGAGTCCAGCGAAGCAGCCCTGCCAGTTGATGGCGACTCTCGTTTGGCATTGATTCGCGTCTTCGATGACCGAGAGGGATCGGAGTCCCCGATCCTGTCAAACAATGTACATGATGCAATCATGGCTATTATTCGCGAGCGTCGGGAATCCCAACGGCTGGCAGCTCGAGGCATAAGCCCTACGCGTTCCGCCATTCTGGTTGGCCCCCCGGGGGTCGGTAAGACACTATCGGCACGCTGGATCGCTAGTAGCTTGGGCAAGCCCCTATGGGTACTTGATCTAACAGCTGTTATGAGCAGCCTACTCGGCAAAACTGGAAACAACTTGCGAGCCGCCTTGGACCATGCCAAGAAACATGCGGCAGTTCTATTGCTCGACGAAATTGATGCGATCGCCAAGCGACGTAGCGACGAGTCTGACATTGGCGAACTGAAGCGCTTGGTTACAGTCATGCTCCAGGAAGTTGATCAATGGCCGGATAGTGGTCTGCTGCTGGCAGCCACCAATCACCCCGAACTGGTTGACCCTGCACTGTGGCGACGCTTCGATATGGTTGTCAAATTTGACGCGCCGGATGCAGCCTCCATCGGTGTAGCGATCAAGCGCTTCCTTGGTGACGATCAAGAAGTCTTCAAATCCTGGATCGATGTTCTGGCTGCTGGCCTTCAGGGGCAGTCTCTGTCTGACGTGGAGCGCAGTATTAATGCGTTGCGCCGTGGTCATGCTCTGCAAACAGCCCCCATCGAAAAACTGATCGGTTCTGCCATTGATCAGCGCCAGGAAGAGCTCAGTAAAGTTGAACGCCTAAACCTCGCTATCGAATTGGCTAAGGCTGGCCAGCACACCCACATGCAGATTAGCCAGATGACCGGGGTCGCTCGCGACACCATTCGCAAACATGCGGGGCCTTCACCTCGCAAAGGTAGGGGGCTCAAATAAATGTCCACGCGATACCTGATCGGTCGCGCCGAGTTGCTGACCTATCCCATCGAAGCACCCAAGAAAAAACCGAGTGACAAAGCACACCCCTATACGCTTGGCGAAGCAAAGCAAATCATCATTCCAGAGATTGAGGTGGCTAACACCATCTTTCAGGCCCTGCCCGCGAAGGCGTGTGCTGATGATCTGGCCGTCGCCCGTCTGGTATTGCATCCCGCCTACCTAGCAAAATCCTTTTTCCCGAAACTGTTGCTCGACCAGATTGGGCTGTCATCTGTGGGTTCGCGCACCCGCCGTATCAAACCGCGTCATCAGACTCAGAAAAAGGCTCCACCCGAAGCGGAGACCACAGAGTTGTTCGTAGCCGGAACGCGGACCGCGCTGTCCAACTTTCCTGCATTTGCGCGGAGCCTGAACGAACAGATGCCGGTCGCAGAGCAGTTCGCCCGAATCGAGGCCTTTGTCGCTATGACTCCAGCGGATCGTCTGCATCTCGAGGGGGCCAATGTTGGCCATGTATTCGAGGTTGGCTTGCATTTGCCCCCCGAAGGCAACGCTTCAGATGTACGGTCGATGTTTGCTGACTACGCCAAAGAATGTGGGTTCGAGGTTAATAGCGCATTTGAGTTTGAGGCTGGCCGGTTACTTTTTGTAGCTGTTGAAGGCGAGGCCTCCGGTTTAGAGCAACTTTCGCAGTTCACGTTGACTCGTGTAGTTCGTCCGATGCCACACCTCAGGGCTGCTCGTCCTATTACCCGTAGTATGCCGTTGGCCGTCCCGTTCTCCCTACCAAGTGGCGAACCGCTTTCACGAGAGCCCAAAGTCGCCATTTTGGATGGAGGCTTGCCGCCGGAACATGTTCTCGCCCCCTATATTCGCCGCTATTTTCTGGCGGATGACGATGCGAACGATGTTGCCAACTTCACCGAGCATGGTCTGGGTGTCACATCTGCCGTGCTATTCGGGCCGATTGAACCGGAAGCATCTGCGGAACGCCCCTATTCCCCCGTAGATCACCATAGGGTATTGGATGCCAAGATCGATGGGGAAGACCCCTATGAGCTGTATCGAACCCTCGGGCATATCGAAACGGTACTCCTCTCTCGCCAATACCAGTTTATCAACCTCAGCCTTGGGCCTGACCTGCCGATTGAGGATCAAGATGTCCATGCTTGGACGGCAGTCATTGATAGTATTTTGAGTGATGGCGAAACCTTGATGACTGTGGCAGTTGGCAATAATGGCGAGCGTGACGCAGCACTGAGCCTAAATCGTATCCAGGTGCCATCAGATAGTGTCAATGCCTTATCAGTCGGCGCAGCTGATCGTAGCGGCGACGAATGGAAGCGTGCGAGCTACAGTGCCACTGGGCCTGGTCGCAGCCCTGGGCGCCGCAAGCCGGATGTGGTCGCCTTCGGTGGAGCACCCAAAGAGTATTTCCATGTAGTAGCACCGGGCAAACGACCGAACTTAGCGGCTACGCTAGGCACCAGTTTTGCAGCGCCGTTAGCATTGCGTTCCGCAGTCGGCATTCGTGCCATCCTGGGCGACGCAGTTTACCCGCTGACCATAAAAGCCCTGCTGGTTCACGGCTGTGAAAGTATGGACGAGCATGATGTCCATCATGTTGGTTGGGGACGAGTACCAGCCAACATCAATCAATTGATTACCTGCGGAGAGGGTGAGGCACGGATCATTTATCAAGGCGAGTTGCGCCCCGGAAAATTCCTGCGTGCGCCCATTCCTCTTCCCAATTTCCAACTTGAGGGCAAAGTCCGGTTGCGGGCAACATTCTGCTATGCGAGCCCCGTTGATCCCCAAGATGCTGGCGCCTACACAAAAGCCGGTCTAGGGATCACGTTCCGCCCCAATAGCAGCAAGCGTAAAGAAGGTGCAGCAAACGCCTCGTCTGCCTCATTTTTCCCGGCAGCTGAGTTCCGAACGGAGGCCGAACTAAGGGCAGACTTAGGCAAGTGGGAGACGGTCCTGCACGCCGAAAATAGCTATTACGGAAGCAGCCTGCTTGAGCCTGTATTCGATGTGCACTACAACGCACGCGAAGCTGGAGGGCTGGCATCATCCGGCGCTCCCGCTATTCGTTACGCTTTGGTTGTAACCGTAAGCGCTCCAAAACATGTTCAACTTCATCAAGACATTCTTGCGGCGCATGCAGTTCTGCAAGCACTTGAGCCTCAGGTATCGCTGCCGATGCGAACTTAGCCACTGTTGATGTTAACGACATGGGCGTCTTCACTGACTCAACTCATTGCCAAACGAGAAATCTGCAACTCCAGATGGCCTAGACAACGGAGTAATCCAGAAAAATTAGGGTACTACGATTTATGACGATGGATTGTGGTGTGGCAAGCTATTTACTATCCGTAGTGATAACAGCACTAAATACATCAGCGGTATTTTGACTGCCTGGGCAAAACGTCAATGTATTTGAATGGAATGCGTCCAAGTCGGCAACCCTTGGCGGAACGCCTATCTCGAACACTAGAACCGAACCGTGCACTACGACTGGCTAGTCACCCTTCTTTGAGTCCATTGACGAGGTGCAAAGGTGTGCCACGACTTGGATGCAGTCTTACGATCACGAACATCCCAACATGGTACTTGGCGGCATCATCCCAAAAACAAAACCCCCCACCGGCCTAGGCACGGTGGGGGCAAGTCCCTGATGAGGGGCGCTGGAGGGATTATTTGCCGAACTCGTAGCGCAGACCGGCCCAGAGGGTGCGGGGGGCGCCGGGGGCGTAGAAGGTGGAGTGCACGAGGCTGGTGTTGTCGCCGCTGCTGGAGAAGGGCCGGGCGATGAAGCTGCCGTTGGCGGTGAAGCCGTTGGCGCCCAATTGGGCGGCGCTGCTGTATTGGCGGTTGAAGAGGTTGTAGATGTTGGCAAAGAAGCTCAAGGCGGGGCTGGCCCGGTATTGGGTGTTTAGGTCAAATACGGTATAGCCGGGGTTGTGGCCGGAGCCAAGGAAATAGGTGCCGTCGCTTTGATGCTGGCCGTTTTCGTTACCGCGAGCAATGGTGCTGGAGATGGTTTGCATGCCCAGGCCCACGGCCCACGCCGGAGTCACTTGCCAGGTGCCTTGCAGCTTGAGAATGTGGCGCGGGATGAGCGGCAGGCGATTACCGGCTTGGATGTTGATATTGCCATTGGCGTCGGCGCTGCTGTTGGCGGCGCCATTGACCGTTTCAGCGCTTTGGAAGGTGGCGTCCAAATAGGTGTAGTTGGCGCTAAAGCGGAAATCCTCAATTTGGCTGCTCAGGCCCAGTTCTAAACCTTGGCGCCGGGTTTGGCCGAAGTTCTTGAAATAGCCGTAGCCTGCGGCGTTGTCGGCCACGAACAGAATGTCGTCGAAGTTATCGGCCCGGAACACGCCCGCATTCCATTGCGTGCTGTGGCCCATGCGTCCGCGCACACCCAATTCCCAGGTTTTCGTTACGACTTGCTTGAGCGGGGGATCACCGGCCATGGCATTGGGCAGCTTGCAGGGATTGGCCGGGTCGGCACAGCCCAGCTCCACCACCGTGGGCGTGCGGCTGCCTTCGTTGTAGCCGCCATAAACATTCAAATCTTTGCTGGGCAAGAAGCTAAAGCCGATGGCCGGGTTGAAGCGGCTGAAATGGTGGTCGCCATCCAAAGAGCCCGCGCCGCCGCCGGGGGTGATGCTGTCACGGGTGCGCACCGTGCTGTGGTTATAGCGCCCGGATAGGGTGAAATGCAGGAATTCGTTCAGGCTCAGGGTGTCGGTGGCAAACAGGCTCCAGGTGCGGGAACGGCCTGTGATGTCCACGCGGGAATCAATGGGCTTGCCCTGGTCGTCCAGCTCCGTGCCGTCGGCGTAGAAATTCACAGGGGTGATGCTGCGGTCGGGATTCAGGTAGCCGAATTGAGCGGTTTGCTTGAATTCGATGCGGCTGGCGTCATAGCCCATACCGGCGGTGAATTGATTTTGCTTATCCAGTAGTTTGCCGAATTGGGTGAATTGCCCCGACCAGCCGTAGTTTTCTTGGCTGCTTTCGGTGCGGTTAATGAGGCCATTACACTTTTCTGCGGGCTCGTCACTGAGCAGCACATTGGCAATACAGCGCCAGTAGGGGAAGGGCGTGTTACTGGCATTGGCCCCAGAGGTGGGGAAGCCACTATAGCCCGCCGCCGTGAGGGCGGCTCGTTCGGCGGCGTTGGGCTGATACACGGATTGATCCAGCGAGTCTTCGTTCAAGTCACCATTGAAGGTGCTGGTGTTGATTTTGCGGTAATAGGCATTGCCCGAGAGCAGCAGATCGTCATTTACGCTGTGCTTGCCGGTGAGATTCAAGAGCATAGAGCGGTTCTTGGTTTCGTCCGGCTTGGTATAAACGCTGCTGTAGCTCTGGTTCAGCAGCCGCAATTCTTGTAAGCCATTGCCATTCATTTTGCTATTGGCCAGGGCCAAGCTCATGGCAAGGTCGGTCTTGGCATCCACCCAGCCCAGCTTGCCAAAGAATTGCCCGACCCGGCTGGGGGAATCATCACGCCAGCCGCTTTCCTTAAATGCGGTGCCGGTCAAATACCAGTGCAGACCTTTGTCGTTGGAGCCGCCATGCTCGATCTCCATGCTCTGGCGCCCGTATTGGCCAAAGCCCATTTCCAGGCTGGTGCCGGGATGGCTAAAGCCATCTTTGGTCTGCATGACCAGCGCACCGCCCAAGGTATTCAAGCCAAACAACGGATTCGAGCCGGGCATGATGGTGGTGGAGGCCACGGCGGCACGGGGGATCAAATCCCAGCTCACCACATCGCCAAAGGGCTGATTCATGCGCACGCCATCCATATACACCGACAAACCCTGGGGCGTGCCCAGCAGCGGCGAGGCGGTAAAGCCCCGGTAATTCAAATCCGCCTGAAACGGGTTGCCCTGAATGTCATTGATATTGACGCTGCCCAAGTTGCGGTTCAGCAAGTCCGGCAGGCTGACATCGGTTTTAGCGCTCAAGGCCTGGGGGCTCACGCTCTGCACATTGGCCGGAACCTGATCTTTGGGCTGGGTCGTGCCGGGGAGCGGCGTGGTGCTCACCACATCCACAGCAGGTAAATTCAACGTGGCCCGGCCTTGCTCCTGAGCATGACTCAGCACGGGTTGAAACAGCGCCGCCACCAAAGCCGCAACCGTAGCCGGACGCAAAACCGGCGCGTGAGGGTATTTCATAGATTGTCTCCAGATCTTCTTGTTATCGCTGTAGCCCCCTCCAATCGGGCCACAGAAGTGAGGCAGAAGTATCCAGAGCCCACCCAACAGGCACTAGGGAATTTTTCCTGAGATGTGGTTTTTAGGGAGTCGAGAGTGGAGAGTGGAGAGTCGAGAGTGGAGAGTCGAGAGGGGCGGTGCTGGAGCGGTGACTGTCAGGAGTGTCAAACGGGAGTTGGACGACAAGCCTGTTGGGGGATGGCTCGGTCGAGAGTGGAGAGTCGAGAGGGGGGCGGTGCTGGAGCGGTAACTGTCAGGAGTGTCAAACGGGAGTTCGACGACAAGCCTGTTGGGGGATGACTAGGTCGAGAGTGGAGGGTGGAGAGTCGAGAGGGGGAGGTGCTGGAGAGGTGACTGTCAGGAGTGTCAAACGGGAGTTTGACGACAAGCCTGTTGGGGGATGGCTAGGTCGAGAGTGGAGGGTAGAGAGTCGAGAGGGGTGGTGGTGGGGCGGTAACTGTCAGGAGTGTCAAACGCGAGTTTGACGACGAGCCTGTTGGGGGATGGCTAGGTCGAGAGTGGAGGGTAGAGAGGTGGTGGCGGGAGCAGCGCGAACATCAGGGTGGAAACGGTACAATCCCCCACTAGATAGTACGCTTGGTGGCACCCTATCGTTGGCCCTGTTACCGAAGAGAGACGTGGTATGACCCAAATCCAGAAACTGACTGTTAAAGGCTATAAGTCGATTGCCAGCCTAGAAAGCTTTGAGCTACGGCCATTGAACGTATTAATTGGCGCAAATGGGGCGGGGAAAAGTAATTTCATTGGACTATTCCGTTTGCTCAACGAAATGTATGAGCAAAAGCTGCAACTCTATGTCGAGTTACAAGGTGGGCCAGATGCCTTATTACATTTTGGACGCGGCACAACAGAACGCTTACATGCGGAATTCTATTTTGCTAACAATGGCTATAAGTTTGATTTGGTACCTACTTCAGATAATAGGCTCATTTTTGAGCGCGAGGTAAGCTGGTTCGGGGGCGTATTTTTCAACACCACACCGAGCACTATTTTAGGTACGGGTCATGCCGAATCAAAATTAAAAGAGGCAAAAGATAAATATTCGCCATACGTTCGCCCCGCTATCAGTAGCTGGCGCGTTTATCACTTTCATGACACCAGTGAAAAGGCTAAGGTTAAGCAGCGTCATGCTGCCAATGACAATCTTGGCTTAAAAATCGACGCCGCTAATTTGGCCGCTTATCTGAGGATGCTGTACGAAACGTACCCTGACGAGTACGCCCGGATTGTTGAGACGATTCGTTTGGTGTTGCCGTTTTTTGACGATTTTGTCCAACGCTCGGGTGAGCCGGAATATGTGGAGTTGGAATGGCGGCAAAAGGGGCGCTCAGATACGCCGCTTAAAGCCCATATGCTATCTGACGGCAGCCTACGTTTTATTTGCCTAGCGACGCTGCTGCTTCAACCTGTGGCCTTGTTGCCCGATACGATCTTGATCGACGAGCCGGAGTTGGGGCTACATCCTTATGCGATCAGTGTGCTGGCGGATGTTTTCAAGCAGGTGGCTGAAGATAAACAGTTAATTGTGTCCACCCAATCGGTGGAGTTAATCAACGAATTATCACCGGACGATGTGATTGTGGTGGATCAGGAACACGGGGCATCTAGTTTTAGGCGTCTCAGTGACACCGAGCTGAGTGATTGGCTACAGGACTACGCGCTAGGCGAGCTCTGGAAGCGCAATATCCTGGGTGGGAGGCCGTGAGATGCGAGAAGTCATTGTTTTCGCAGAAGGCCCCACCGAAGAACGCTTCATTAAGCAGGTGGTGGCTCCGGCTCTTCGTGGGCTACAGATTTACCTCAAACCGCAGTTGCTCAGCACATCGCAATCAGGCAAGGGCGGGGCATTAAGCATTGATCGCTTTTTGCTCAATGCCCGCAATACCCTGCGGCAGAAGCCCGATGCGATTCTTTCTTCTTTCATCGACTTGTATGCCCTGGATACAAATTTTCCAGAGTTTGAGGCCAGCAAGAAACTGGCGGATGTCCATCAACGAGTAGCCCTGCTTGAACAAGCTTTGCACTGTGCCGTGATTACGCATGTTGGCTGCCGTGCAGATCGCTTTCTAGCGCATATTCAGCCGTACGAATACGAGGGTTTGCTGTTCTCCGACGTGAACGCGCTAGCGGCAATAGAACCCACCTGGGCCAAGTCTTTGCCTGCTCTGCAAAAAGTGCGAGATTCGTTTGCCAGCCCGGAGCACATTAACGATAGCTACGAAACCAAGCCATCGAAGCGGCTGGAAAACCTGCTGCACCCGAAATACAAGAAAACGACCCACGGGCCACGGGCGGCGGCCCGTATTTCCCTGGAAGTTATGGAATGTGAATGTCCTCACTTCCATCGCTGGATGAATCGCTTGCGCGGCTTGGCTGAGTAATCCCCTCCTAAAAAAACTACGCCCCCACAGACAAAAATCTGCGGGGGCGTAGGAGCTTGGGCCGCTGGAGCGTGTTCTCCGGCGGCTATGCGGTGTGGCTTATTGGCTCGCGCTGGGGAGGAAGGCTTCGCCTAGGTCGCCTGCGTTGGGGCGGATGCCTTGTAGCGGGTTGAGGTTGAAGCGCTTGGTGAGCATTTTCAAGATCGACGTGGTGTCATAGGGTGTGTGTTCCACGTGATTTTTCTTGGCATAGGGCGAGATGATGATGGCGGGAATGCGATTGCCGGGGCCAAAGCGGTCGCCGGTGGGGGGCGGGACGTGATCCCAGATGCCGCCGTTTTCGTCATAGGTGACGATGATGGCCATCTTTGACCATTGCTTGGACTTGCGCAATTTGCCCACCAACTCGGCAATGTGCTGATCGCCGTCCATCACATTAGCGTAGCCGGAGTGTTCATTGAGCTTGCCATTGGGTTTGTAGAAGCTGACCTTGGGCAATTTCCCTTTCGCCAGATCGGCGAGCAGGTCGTTGTAATCCTTCAGGTGTTCCGCCCGTGCGGGTTTGCCGGGGGCGTAGTTGGCGTAGTAGTTGAAGGGCTGGTGGTGGGGATGGAAATTAACCGGGCCTTCTTCGTCATAAACATGGCGCCGATCCTTCACCGTTTCGTTCCAGCCTTTGGAATACCACTTCCAGGTCACTCGGCCTTCGGTTAGGGCGTCGCCAATGGTTTTTTGCGTTTGCGGGGGCAGGGTGGTGGGGCCTGCTACCGCCAGTTGTGGATTATCGGCTTGTGGTTTGGCGCCACTGGGCTGGTAGGGCGGTTGCATGGTGTTCACCGCGTAGCCATCGGCGGTGACATTGCCATCGCTGAACACAGGCGGGCCTTTGCTGGGATCGTTTTCCAGCAACACCAATTCATTGTTGGGCCCTAAATTGATGCGAATGGAAGCGGGCGCATCGGGGAAAACCGGGGTACAGGCGCAAATCAGCCATTGGTGGTTCAAATAAGAGCCACCAAAGGCGGCCATGAAGAAGTGGTCGGCCAGGGTGAATTCTTTGGCAATTTTCCACATGGGCAAGCGGCTACCGTCGTAGTGCCCCATGGAGAGGGCGCCCGCATCGGAGATGGCGGCGAAGCGGTCATTGCGGCCACCGTTGATCTGCATCTGATTTTGGTAAAACTTGTGCACCAAATCAGGGGTAATGGTGGCGAGATCGAGGTTAACCGGGGCCTCGTCGATGCGATAGGGCTTGTTGGGCAAGTTATCGGGGAAGCGCGGGTCCAGATAGTAAGGCTGGCCATGTTTTGCACCCCAGACACGGGGCAATACGGTCAAGGGCTTGCCGTCCAAGCCCACTTGCGGCGGGTAGCTGGCATTACGCAAGCCCTCTGCCCCCTCGAAATAGCCGTATAAGTTGTCAAAGCTACGGTTTTCGCCATAGATGATGACGAAGTGTTCGATTTTCTTTAAGAAATTCGGCTGTGCCGCCATAGCCGGAGCGGCCAAGGTGGTGCAACACAGCGCAGTGAGCAAGGCTGAACGAAGGGACATGGTGAACCTCGTGGCAGGAGTGGGGGAGGAGGCATTCTAATTTAATGCTCCTGCTCTGTGAGCTATGGCCGCCTCTTTTTATTCTTATGTCCATGTCAGCCAGTGGCTTACATGCTGTTGCCTTCTTTATTGGGGACAGACCACATTTTTTTATTCAAACAACGCCTCTGGTTCCGTTTTGTCCGCCCGCCGGGGGCGGCCTGATTGTCCTGGTAGCACCCGCCGCCCTAATGTCGATTCCACTTCTGCGGCGAAGCAGGTATTACCCAGCAGAAAGTTGCCATTGGTGGCCTTGCGGATTTCATCTACCCGCTCAGAATCAAGTTCATTGCTAAACAGCGCTTGATACGCGGCCTGCCGAGTACTTGCATCGTTAGCCAAAGCCTCGTAGAGGGCATGGGGACGAATGAGTGAGTTGGCCTCCCCTTGGGCATTGGCGCGATAACTCGACCAAGGATAGTCAGCAGGCTGCGCCACCATCCCGGCCCGTACCGGGTTCAACTCGATGTAACGCTGGCAGGCCAACAAATAGAGTTCTTCCTGAATCGGACAGGAGCGAAAGCGCCCCTCCCATAAGGTGCCCGTTCTGCGATAGGTCTTGTTGATGTACTGGACATAGCGCTGCCCCAGGGCTTTCATCATCGCGCTCGGGGCCTCGGCCTGATCCGCCGATACCAGCAGATGGACATGGTTGGTCATCAGCACATAGGCGTGGATGCGGCAGCCGACCTTGTTTGCAGATTCGTCCAGCCAGTTGAGATAAGTACGATAGTCGTCTTCGGCAAAGAAACAGGCTTGGCGGTTGTTACCGCGCTGGATCAAGTGCAGAGGCAAACCAGGAATAGCAAGGCGGGCACGGCGCGGCATGGGAGGGCGAAAGGGGAGTGGAGACGGGGACGAGTTTATCAGGAAACTGATAAAAACGTGGTCTGTCCCCTATACTCCCCACTATACCACTGCTATACCATGACTATCGCCGCACGACTTGGCGTCTGGCGATTGAGAGAAGGAGGGCCCCAAGCATAAACGATTGCAGGGTGCCCGGCTCGGGGATCTTGACGGCAACGAGACTGACATTATCTAGGTATGCGCCGATAAAAGGGGAGCCAACGATAGCATCTTGGAAACGAACGACAGTTGAGCTACTGGTGGCTGTGACGAGGTAAGACCGGAGATTCCAAGAGAGATCCTCAGGCGTCAAATCATTCAAGTCTACCGTATCAACGATGCTTTCATCCCATACGACTCGTAGCGCGTCGTCATTACTAGTTCCCGCCGCAGGATCTGCCGCCATATAGAACGTTAAGAGGTATTGCTGGCCAGCCACCGTTGGCACTACTTGGGCTAACTCCCCGGCAAAGCCGCTTTCAACCTCGGTGTACTGTGTGCCATCTTGTGCCACCCATTTGCCAGCAACCGTATCAAGAACGGGTGCACCAGCATTGTGGATCCAGCCAGTAAAGGCATTAGCGGCGAGCCGCTCGTATCGGTAGCTTGCTGGAACAAGACCGTCCGTTCGTGTCGCGACTACTCCTGGTATCTCGAATGATCCGTTAGTAATGAGGTTTGCAGAGGCGCTACCCGCGCCTAAGCCCGCTGCCGCAAGAAGTGCCATCCGTGCAAGGTATTTGATATGGGTAAGCAGTGTTTTCATGTCGGTGATCCTATCGTGTTAGTGTGTGGTTGAAGAGTCGGGGGCTTGGTTCGAATGTCCTTGCTAACCCGACATGTAAGACAGTGGTTTGCCTCCCATTTGCTGCTATTTGCCAACTTCGTGGCAAGAGTAGGGAGTATGGATATACTAATTCAATATATGTGCTATGCGGCTAATAGACACTTCTTTTTTTCTTATGTTCATGTCAGCCAGTGGCTTACATGCTGTTTCAGGGTTTATAAGGGTTTATAAGCAGTTTATAAGCAGTTTATAAGGGACAGACCACAGTTTTTTTACCCCTAATCCTAATTATTCCTCGTGGTCCCAAACGTGAGTTTGATACCCAGCCCCTAGTCCGATGGGGGGAGTGGGTTATTCGGCCAAACTCAGCAGTTCTCATTTAGGGGCACGTTAATGAGCGACAGCCGTAGCCCGGAGGAGCGAAGCGAGTCCGGGAGCCGATTTCCCCTCGAGAGGCGCGGTAATCCCGGACTCGGCCCATGGCCTCCTCCGGGCTACAAAGACGGTCGCACGTCCCAGGGAGTTCCAAAATGAGAACTGCTGGGCCAAACTAGCGTTTGGCGCTCCAACATCTTCTTCTGGTACGAAAGCTGCAAAGTCCCGACAAAACAGAAAAAAGTGGGGGGACTATGGATTTGCGGCGGCGCTTGATTGGCTCGTTGAGTTTGTTGCTGGCGGCTCTGTTGGGGGTGGCGGGCTTTCTTCAGTTGTATTCATTGCGGGCGGATATTGCGTCGGAGGTGGGGGCGTCGGCGCGCTTGGTGAGTATCTTGTTG
>JACCDO011095658.1_pt1 | contig 26992 bp, 17 predicted proteins | sample 7446101 | NCBI WGS metagenome assembly JACCDO01 (sample SAMN15323440, study PRJNA562643) | freshwater metagenome | isolation source: river surface water | place: USA:Blue River Watershed | collected 2017-08-16 | reverse complement strand
TTGTTCTTCTTCTTCTTTTTTATTTCTATACATTGGCAAAACATCTTTATTTTTTTCGGCTAACATTTAGAATATATTATATTTAGTATTATGTTTAAGTATATTTCAAATATTTATTTAGTTATTTGTTTATTTTTATTTAGTTGTTTGTTTTGGAAAATGTGTTTGTAGAATCCAATTAACTAACAAATCTTTGTCACATTTTTTGTAATCATCTTTAAAATCTTTCAACGCAAAAAATTTAGGCTTTTTATCTTCAGGTTTTCGTGCATTAAATTTTTTATAATATATATAATCACCATATTTTCCAGTTCGAATACTTAGTTCCTTTGTTAGTTCTCTTACTAATCCAAGTGGCTTTTCTGAATCCAATAAATTTTTATCTAGAACCTTTATTACTTCACTATAGCTTATTTTATCTATTGGAGTATCTCCGAATTCTTCTTTTAATGAACGTGTTTCTTTATCCCATTGCGCATATAATCCAAATTTACCCTTTTTAATAAATAATTCTTTTCCTTTATATTTTCCAATAGAACCATTTGGATTCTCTTGTGGTTCCAATACATCTTCTAATTTAATTTCGGTTTTATTTTCTAATTCCGATAATTCCAATCCTTTTTTCATCGGAAGGAAACTAACATCTTTCCCATTTGTAATACATTTAATAACTGGTCCATATTTACCAATAATAATGGAATGGTTTTCATCTATTTTAATACTAAAACGACTTTTAGGTAAATCTTTTGTAATATTATGTAAATCAGTATAACACTTATCACATAATGTATTACCTTCTTTTAATCCTCTGGCTATTAAATCTAATTCTTCTTCCATTGAACCAGTATATTCATAATTAAAAAATGAATTAAAATGTTTAATAAGATATTCGATGACAATTAATCCGACAGGTTGAATTATTAATTTGTTAGTTTCATTACCAAAAACTTTTGTCGCATTTTCTTGTTTTAATTGTCCATCTTCATAAACATAATTTATTCCGGTTATTTCCCTGCCTTCAACATTTTTCTTTAAAACGTATTTACGTTCTTGTATTTTATCAACTAATGAAGCAAAAGTAGATGGCCGCCCAATTCCCTTTTCTTCTAATATTTGAACTAAACGTGCTTCCGTATAATGTGATTTAAGTTCAATTAAAGTAAAACAACTTTGTATTTTTTTTGGTAATAAACTAACATCTTTTTTTAAAGTATGAAAATATTGATATTCTTTAGCATCATTTTTAAAAGTTTTATCTGTAATTAGCCATCCCAAAAATACCACTTGTTCCGCTTTTCTTGTAAATAAAGTACTATTTGGTGCGTTTATTTTCGCCGTAACGGTTGTTAATTGGGCCGAAGGCATACAACTTTGAATACTATTAAGCCAAATTAATTCATATAATTTGACGGCTTTAGAATCAACATCAACTAACAAATTAGAAGTAACTTCTATAGAAACGGGACGTATGGATTCGTGTGCTTCTTTGGTTTGCTCTTTGTTTTCAGAAGCAATAACCAATGCCAAATTATCAATCGATGCGCTAATATATTCCTTTCCATATTTTTCTTCAATATATGACTTCGTTCTATCTATAAATTCTTTACTATATTTTTTTGAATCTGTTCTCATATATGTTATATATCCGTTTTCATATAATTGTTGTGCGTGTTTCATTGTTTCTTTAGGTGACCAACGGAATTCATTTGAAACTAACTGTTGTAAAGTTGATGTTGATAATGGTTCTGGTGCCTTCTTTAAAACTTTTTTCGGATTTGATAAACTATATAAAAATTTGTTAGTTGGTATCAGATTATAAAATTCATCTAATTGCTGTTGTGTTTCATATTGCTTATTTAATTCAAATTCTAGATTGAAAGTTGTAAATATACCGGTTGTATTATATACTTGTTTACCTGGAGATTTATGGACTTCAATATGGTTATCGTATACGAGTCTTAAAGCGGGACTTTGACATCTACCTGCGGATAAGCTGCTATCATATTTTCTGGAAATTGTATTCCATAACATTGGACTTATAGTAAACCCAACTAACATATCTAAAATTTGTCTGGATTGTTGTGCGTGTACTAAATTCATATCTAATAATCTGGGATTTCTAATTGCGTTTAAAATGGCTTGTTCAGTTATTTCGTGAAAAATGATTCGTTTAGTTTTGTTAGTTTGTAGTCCAAATAAATCACAAATATGCCAACAAATCCCCTCACCTTCGCGATCACCATCGCAAGCTAATATGACTTCATATGCTTTATTAATTTCTTCTCTTAGACGCTCAATTTGTTTAAGTTTAATTTGGTCTTGAATTAATGAAAATTTTGTTTGAAAATTATTATTAATATCTATATCTTCTAATGAATTGATGTAACGAAAATGTCCATATGTTGCCATTACTTTATATCCGCCTCCTAAAAATCCTTCTATTTTTTTGCATTTTGCCGGAGATTCAACAATAACTAACGATGTTTTTGACTTATACATTAATTTAATATATATGTCAAATTGTCTTTGAATTGATTTATTACATTATATAACAACCACCCTTTTGTTCTTCCTTTACTTCGGTTGATACCACTTCTTTAACTGGTTCAACTTGTTTTGTTCCTTCATCATAATAACTTTTAATTAATTCGATAAAATCATCTAAAGATAACATTTCCGGTTTTAAACCTTTTTCTCCATATCTAATATTTAATGTTTGGTCTTTTACACTTTCACCAGTAATAGTGATAATATTGTAATGCTTCTTCTTATATTTAATAAGTTTTTTTGTTAAAGGTGAAGAATAATTGGTATCAATCATTACTTCATTATTAATGATAGAAGTAATATGTGACTTAATTGTGTTAGCATATGATTCGGCTTCTGGGTCGACCGGGATAATAATAAATTCAACTGACATTTATATATTAAATATAGCGAATTATCTTTAAGTTTTTAAATATTAATATTATATATGGGCGATAAAAAGAGTTTATTTGGAATGAGCGAGGGAAAAATAATTAAAATATTAGATAATTTTAACTCATTATCTGAAGAAGAAAAACAAAATTATATTGAAAATACAGATGGTCTTTCAATATCCGCTAAAATGGATCATATATCTCCAAATATAGGAAACCTAATTAATTTAAAATCTTTAACTCTTTCACACATGTATCTTACTGAACTACCAGATTCAATTGGAAATTTAATTAATTTAAATGACCTGGATTTAGCTTTTAATAATTTAACCGAATTACCAAGTACAATAGGAAATTTAACAAAATTAAAAAAATTATATGTATTAAATAATAAATTAACATCATTGCCAGATACATTTGGCAATTTATTAAGTTTACAAAAATTAAATTTATCAGGAAATAAATTAACATCATTGCCTGAAACATTTGGTAATTTATCAAGACTACAAAAATTAGATTTATCTACAAATAATTTAATTTCATTGCCTGAAACATTTGGTAATTTATCAAATTTGAATTTAGTTATTTTATCAGATAATAAATTAGAAACTTTACCTGATACATTTGGAAATCTAGTTAAATTAAGTAATTTAACTCTTGTAGGTAATAATTTAACATCATTGCCTGAAACATTTGGTAATTTAATTGGATTATTTGAGCTACATTTGGGAAAAAATAATTTGTCGTCGCTTCCAAATTCATTTGGAAATTTTTCAAGATTACTTATGTTAGATATTTATAATAATAATCTTACGACACTTCCAGAAACATTTGGAAATTTACACGAATTAATTGACTTGACGTTAATGGATAATAAATTAATGTCATTACCAGAATCTTTTGGAAATTTAAATTCTCTGGAAAAACTAAATTTAAATAACAATAATTTGACTGAACTTCCAAATACATTTGGAAAGTTAATAAATTTAACAAACTTACTTTTAATTAATAATAAATTAAAATCATTACCAAAAACATTTGGTAATTTATCTAAATTAAATAATTTGGATTTACGAAATAATAAACTAATATACTTGGGAGATAATCTTGCAAAATTATCAAAACTAAAAAATATTAATATTGATTATCAAAAACCAGATGGTAAAATTTTGGTGATTAGTCCCGTTTTCAATGATTTTATAAAAAAAATAAAAAAAATGACATTTATGGTTGAAGAATTTAGTATAAAAATGGACCCAGGTTATACATATGAAGTAAAATCATTGGAAGACTTTAAAGAAACTATATCAACAAATATTAAAAAAAATAATATGGGAAATTTTAATCTTGGTAATCTTTCTTCTATTTCAAACCAAAATTTGGAAGAAATTACAAGTTATTTGGATCCCGGTTCTTTGGCAAGCTTAACCTCAACTAACAAAACATTTCATTCTTTAACCAAAAAAAAGGGTGGTAAAAGAAGAAAATATAAACAAAGAAAAACTAAACGAAGAAAATCCAACAGATATCGTTCATAAAGATAACATATTATTTTCTTTAAATTAAAAAATAATATATTTAAAAAACTAACTTAAATAAAGTAACCTTTCGGTAAAGACAAGAAATATGTGAAAATTTCAACCAAAAAGTATTTTCAAAATTAAAAATGCGAACTTTTTAAAACTTCACTTTTTGAAAACCTAAAGATTTTTTTGAAAATAGTTGTTTAAAACCGGAGTTTAGAGCATAATGGTGTCAGGAGAATATTCCCCTTGAAATATTTATGACGACAATTTTTTTGCGTTCTATTCTGGACTTTTTCTTCTGGACTTAATATATGGTGACGGTCGGTGACAATTTAGGAGAAAAAACGAGCAAAAACGAGGAAGAAAATTATTATTGTGAAAAATGTGACTATAAATGCAGTATAAAATATAATTGGTTAAGACATTTATCTACACGAAAACATATCCAGGTGACAAAAGGTGACGCAACGGTGACGCAAAATGAGGAAAACGAGTGGCAGCAATATTGCTGTAAAAAATGTGGCAGAAAATATGATTCTAGAAACGGCCTATGGAAACATAAAAAGAAATGTGAAAAAAAGGTCCCGGATTCTTCAGACGACGAATGCAGCGAAACTACGTCGAAAAGTGACAAAATAGAGATATCTGAAGATATTTTGTTAGAAATGATCCAACAAAATAACGAACTGAAAAAATTATTAGTCGAACAGAACTCTAAACTATTCGAACATACTGATAAATTATTTGAAATAGCCAAAGAAGGAAAATATATAACTAACAACAATACTCAAAATAACTTTAATCTTAATTTGTTTTTAAATGAAAAATGCAAAGATGCTATAAGCATTACTGATTTTGTAGATTCTTTACAACTTGGATTATCTGATTTAGAACTAACAGGACAATTGGGATATGCAGAAGGTATGTCTCAAATACTTATTAAACGCTTAAATAATTTACCAGTACACGAAAGACCAATTCATTGCACTAATCTTAGAAATGAAGTACTATATGTTAAAGATGGAGACACGTGGACTAAAGAAGATGCAACTAGAAGCCATATTACATTAGCAATCAAAGAAATTAATAAGAAAAATATAGGACAAATATTTGAATGGCAAAAAAAATATCCCGATTTTTCTAATCCTAATTCGAAAACAAATGATATATATAATAAACTTATATATAACACAATGAGTGGATTAACAGTTGAAGAGCAGAAGAAAAATATGAATAAAATTATTCGAAATATCTCGAAAAATGTTACTATTGATAAAAAATTAAATAAATAACCTATTTTTTATTTATTGCCTTAAAATCCTTCCAAGATATTTCTACTTGTGCTCCCTTATATTCTGACTCTACTTTTCCCGTTTTTTCATTTAACTTTTCCGCCTTTCTTAAAGCACTATCAACATATATATCCTTAAGTAATGTTCCTACTTTAAATGAACCTTCGTGCTGATCTAATTTTCCCTCCTCTATTTCTTCTAAAACATCCAAAAACTTATATAATATCTTTAAATCTATTTCATCCTTTCTAATTTTGTTATAAATATCCGTATAATAAGTAAAAAGAAAATTACATTCCATCATTGCCTCCATATGTAAATCATCCGCGTTTTCACAATGTTTTGCTTTTAACATTATTAATGTATTTACTTCATTTCTTAAAGTATGACTATGCTTTAATTCACGAATTAAATCCGTCTGATCTGTTACATTGTTTTCTGCAATCATTTTTTGTAAATGCAATCTTTGGTTATCATCCATTTTATAATTATTTATTATACTTTATTTCTAAGTTTTAAACTAACAAATTATTATTATATTTTGTTAGTATATATGCCAGCAAGTTTATCTGAACTTGGCGCTCAGCCACAACAATTATCCGCCATTAACGGCAGCATATCTAAAACAGTTCAACAAAATATGGCTAAACAAGCCGACCAACAAGCTTCACTTGTTAATTCAATTGGCGGTTCTAAAAGATGCAAACATAAACGTAAATGTAATTGCTTGAAATTTAGAGGAGGAGCAACAGCTGCAGCACCTCCATTAAGAATAGGTTATAATGATCCTTCAGGTGCTACACAAAGTAATGCAAATGCAATTAATAAACTCGCAATAGATACCCAACAAGCCGCCGTATTTGATAAAGCTTCGACACCGGCACAAACCCAAGCTTTAGCAGCACAACAGCAAAAGGCATTATCAGGAGGTAGAAGAAAAATCAAGACAAGGAAGACAAGAAATATAATAAAGACAGGAAAATCTAGGAACAAAAGAAGAACAAGAAAATACAGAAGATAAATATATAATAAAATAATTACATATATTAGAAAGAAATGCCATCTATGAATAATTATCTAAATTTTATATATGTTAATTTAGGTTTTGTAGCACAAATTGCAGTTATGATGTATTTTAAAACGGCATTAGATATACAGAAAAATTGGCCACTATATAGATGTAATCCTCCTTATTGGATATTTTCTAAAAATATTAGTGAAGATTTTAATTATTGCGTGCAAAATACCCAGACAAATATGATGGGTTATTTATTAGAACCGATTAATTCATTGATAGGAAATTTGACATCTGTTGGAACACAATTTAGCGGAGCTATAAATAATGTTCGAACTATGTTTAGTTCTATTCGTGATTTTGTTACCAGTATTATTCAAAATGTATTTGGTGTATTTTTAAATCTTATTATTGAATTTCAAAAAATGATGATAAGTATAAAAGATATGCTCGGTAAAATGATAGGAGTTGTTGCGACATTAATGTATGTTTTAGATGGATCAGTTAAAACGATGAAAAGCACGTGGAATGGACCACCAGGCCAAATGGTTAGAGCAATTGGTTCGTGTTTTCATCCGGATACTTTAGTTGAATTAAAAGGAGGGAAAGTTTGTAAAATGAAAGATATTCCATTAGGTTCTGAATTAAAAGATGGAGCAAAAGTGTTTGCCGTTTTAAAAATAGATAATTGTGAAAAAGAACCATTATATAAACTAACAAATGGAGTGCAAAATTCAGATATATATGTTACAGGAAAACATTTTATATATAAGAATACAACTGGTTCAGGCGTTTGGACTCAAGTTAAAAATTATAAAGAAGCTGTAAAACAAGATAAAAAAGAAATATATAGTGATTGGTTTTCGTGTTTAATAACAACTAACAGAAGAATTCAATTAGGTGAACGTATATTTTGGGATTGGGAAGACGATGAATTAGTAAAAAAGGAATAAATTATTATCCATTTATAGTGTATGGATAATAATCTAGAAAATACAACAAAATTTATAAACGAAACTTATGATAATTTAAGCTATTTAGATTTATATGGTAGCTCCGTTTTTTTGGTTTTATTTATATCTTTGTTAGTTTTTGCCGTATTTTCTTTTTGCAAAATTATGCAAACTAAAGATAATATTGCAGCCAATTGGACTACAGAGCGTTGTAAACCACAAAACATACCTTTTGCCGGTTTTATTTCTAAACCTGATGACAAAACTGCCTTCCAATATACAAATGAAAATTTTCAATATTGTGTTCAAAGTATACTAACAAATGTTACTGGATATGCTTTAGAACCATTTCAATATGTATTATCATCTATTACAAATGTATTTAAAGATTTAATGAATTCATTACAACAAATTAGAGATGTATTTAATAAATTACGTAATAATTTTAAAACATTTGCTGAAGACGTTTTAAATCGCGTTTTAAATATTATAGTACCTTTACAGCAAATGATTATATCAGTAATGGATTCGTTTCAAAAAATACAGGGTATTTTGACGAGCGGCTTATATACTATGTTAGGTTCGTATTATACATTGAAGGCATTATTAGGAGCAATTTTAGAAATGATAATTAAAATTTTGTTAGTTATGGTAATAATAATAGTTGGTTTATGGATAATGCCTTTTACGTGGCCAGCAGCAACAGCTATGACTGCGGTATTTTTGGGAATTTCTATACCTTTAGCAATTATTGTCTACTTTATGAGTGAAGTAATGCACATACAAACAAGTGCAATACCAAAATTGCGTTGTTTTGATAAAAATGTTTTGATTGATTTGGAAGATGGTAGTAAACGTCCAATAAAGGACGTTAAAATCGGCGACCTAATTAAGGATTGCGGTAGAGTAACGGCTAAAATGAAAATTCCAAGTATTGATTTAAAAATGTATAATATAAATGGAACTATTGTAAGCGAATCACATATAATGAAATATAACAATCAGTGGATTTATTCTGATAAACATCCAGATGCTAAGTTAATTGATAATTATATTGAACCAACATTATATTGTTTAAATACAACTTCAAAGAAGATAATAATTAATGGGGAAGAATATACAGATTGGGACGAATTATATAGTAATCATTTAGAAGATATATTGAAACATTTTAATTTAAATAATTCGGAAAATTTACATTTATATACTAACAAAGGGTTTAGTGGGTCCTCTGTTGTTAGTTTATATAAAGGAACAAAACTAATAAAAGATATTAAATTATTTGATAGAACAGGACAGAATGGATTAGTATATGGAATTGTGGAAATGGAAAATTTAGGAAAAGACGAACCGATTTTATATAATTTGTTAGTTACAGACCAAGTATTAAATATAAATGGCAACTTTTATAATGATTATAATTACGGCGTTGATTCTTTATTATAATAAAATATTATCTAAAGTTTATGTATAAATGGAAATTTCTATTGGTTCATATAAATGCAGAGCTGAAATCTGTATATTAATTATTCTTGTTGCTTGGGTATTATTTGGTCACTTATTTTGCTCTTGTTGTTTATTTAGTTTTAAGGAAAGTTTAGATATGCTTTTAGGTGCCCCTGCTCCAGCACCTGAACGTACTACAACTCAAGGTTCAGTTATTGAAGGTTTCGTCAATGTTGGAGCAAATAATAGTGCATCTGAACCTGAATTTTCTCAGGCTAAAGCTCCCGGTTATATTTTGAATCCCGATACTTGGTCCGCACCCACATTAACTTATAGTCCTGGTACCACTCCTCCTCCTGCTGCACAAGCAATCTTAAATCGTCCTAAACAACCTATTCCATTACCTGAAGGCGAAATGGATTTTTTTGCTACTACTGATTTTAAGCCAGAGTGCTGTCCTAGTGCTTATACATCTAGTACGGGATGTGCTTGTGTCACTATGGAACAATCAAAATATTTAGAAAATAGAGGAGGTAACAACGTTCCATATGATATTTTTTAAAGATAATTAGTAAAACTATGCTAATAAAAATAAAATATTATATTATAGTATAATATAATATGTTATCAATTTTAGAAAATAACAAAAGACGAACTGTAAATTTAAACTCATTTTTACCAATAAATGATTCAATGAAACGTATTATTAAGAGTAGATGTCAAAATAATAGTTCTTTAACTGATTGTATAAAAAAATGTTATGGAATAGCAGCTCCTTTAAATTGTGTTGCAGGTGGTTCAAATCCAACTTCAACATTTATATATAATAATGGGGTCCCATTTTGTGGTTGTATTACACATTATGGATGTCAAAATTTAGGAAGCGGTCACACGGGCGAATTTACTGCAAAATGGGTTGGTCATAATGCAAATGGAGTAACATGGACACGTCAAGGTTATATTTGGCCTCCATATGGCGGCAATCCAAATTATACATTTCATACATCAGATCATCAAACAGCAATATTAGATTTTACTCCAAGTTGTTAAATTTTACTCCAAGTTGTTAAATAAATTATCTTTGCGTTATTTCGCATAAACTACAATAAACGATAGAACAACTTCTATCTGGATCAATATCAATTAAATCTTTAGTCCATATATGATTACAAGTATTATTACATTTGTAATCAATATATGCTTTATAGTCAGTTAATAAAAACGATAATTCTTTTATTCCTTGTTCTGATAGTATGCCATTAAGTCGATTCATAATTTCGGGATTTTGTAAAAAATATGTATTATTATTGCGTTTAATATCATCTTTAATTTCATTTAGTAATATTCTGGTTTCAAATAATGATATCAATAAATTAGATGACAAGTTATTTAATTTATTTAGAATTAATTTTTCTGATGACATAACTAACAAAATATCGTTAATTATCTTTATGTTAGTTTTATTTATACTTTTTGCAATGCGTAAAAGTTATTTAGTAATAATAAATAAATATTTGTATATGCATTCTGAGACAAATTTTAGGCAATATATATCGGAATATAAAATAAATATTGAAAAGGAAAAAAATAAAGGTAGAGAATTATCAACAGACAAATCTAAACTAGTTTGCGATGAAAAGGTATTTAATACAATAAGTGATGAAGAATTATTTGATATAAAAAATAAAAGTTACATAAAAGAAATACTGGAAAATTTAAAAATATGTATTGACCCAAAATGTAATAATCCTAGATGTAAGAATTTAATATATCTTTATACAAATAAAAAAGTTGGTTCAACCAGTTTATGGGGATCAATTAATCTATATTTGAGCGAATTATTTCGAACATTTCATTATCATAATATTGGAGACTTAGAACGTGATAAAGTTTATGGAATTTCAATAAATCAATTATTTAAAATACTTAATATGTATAATAAAAATGTATTTATAATAGATATATATAGACCAATTTTTGATGTTTGTGTTTCCAATTATTTTAATGAATTAAATATTCATTTTCAAAGAGATTTTAATATATATCCCGAGTTTGAATATAAAGACACATTTGTACATCGTTTTTTAAATCTATTTGAACATTATTATAGTAAATATGATGTTGATTATTTTAATGATGTATATAATATCGGTAATTGTGAATTTAATTTTGAAAAAAAACACGGTTATTATCAAGATGAAAATATAAAATACATCAAATTACGTCTATGTGATTCTTTAGAATGGAATAAAATATTGTCACCATATTTTGGTTACAATTTTGAATTAATAAAATACAATGAAACAGAAAGTAAATCATGGGGAAAATATTACAAATATTTTAAGGATAATTATTTTATTACAACAAATATTTATAATAAAATTAAAGATAATAAACAATTTAGTAAATATTATTCTTTACAAGAACGAGAAAGTTATTTAAATAATTTTAGTAATAGAATTAAAGATGACTTAAGTTATGGATTTCAAGAAGCCCAATTAGTATTTTATTACAATATAATTAATAAAAATGAAATTCCAAATATTTTATCAAATATATCATTAGAATCAAATGCACCGTTATGTAATAATTGCATATGTGATGTTTGTAAATCACATAAGAAAAATATAATAAAAAATAATTTTTTAAACAAAAATCATAATAAAATTTTAATTAAAAAACCACAAAAATTAAATAAAATCAATTTATTACTTTAAGTATACAAATGATATAAAGCCGGATTAAATGTGTCTGCCTTCTTTATTAACTTATCTACTATATCTGATGTCACTGTAAATGGAAATTCCACTTTAATTGACATATCTTGTTCGAATAAATTTGAACCCGGTTTCATTAATCTATATAAATTTAATTTTGTATGAATTATTTCTAGACAACGCTTTAAATTTCTTACTCCATCTTCTTTATTACAGAAATTATCAATTAAATATTGAATTGTCTTATCCGGTATAATGACTTGATTATCCGAGAATTTAACTTGTTCTTTAATTTTTGGCATTAAATAATTATTTGCAATACATATTTTCTGTTTCGCATTATAACCCTTTGTTTCAATTCTATACATTCTATCTCTTAAAATTGGATTTACTTTTGACTCATCATTATAACTGAAAATAAATAAACATTTACTTAAATCAAAATCTATTTCCGAGAAGTATTTATCGTGAAACTGAGAATTTTGACTTGTATCAGTTAAGTGCGTTAAAATTCCCGCAATTTCTTCACCTTTAGGAGTATCACTTATTTTATCTAATTCATCAAAATATATTACTGGATTCATACACTTACTATCAATTAATATCTGCACTATTTTTCCCCAAGTTGAACCTTCATATGTGTAACCGTGGCCTTCCAGAAAACTACTATCTGTTGCACCTCCTAACGCAATAAATGCAAATGGTCTATTTAATATTTTACTTATTCCTTCCTTAACAAGTGTCGTTTTGCCCGTACCCATTGGACCATGTATAGCTATTGCAGTGCCAATTGCCTTTGGATTTGTAATTAATTGACCTATCATTTGCATAACTTGCATTTTAGCATCATTTAATCCATAAACTGCTTCATCAATTGTTTTTAAAGCATTTTCCATAAATTCGTGACAATCATTTACTCCATTTTCCATAGTCAATGGTAAATTATTATATTTGCCAAATGGTATACGCATAAATGTATCAACCCAATTCTTAATTTTATAATATTCACCTGAACCTGGTTCCATATGCCTTAAAGAATTTATCTTTTTAAACGCAGCAGCTTTGAATTGAACTGGAATATCTGATTCCAAAAGTGTTAGTCTATATGGTTTTTCAACTCTTGTAATTTTATTGATTTCTCTTAATTCCTTAATTATCTTTTTTTGTTCTATTGTACTCATTTTATTATAAAATTCAAAATCATTCATTGTATTTTTGTCACGCATAATCTTTCTGAATATGCGTTCATTTCTATCTTTTTCCTTTTTATCTCTTTTTTCTTTTCTTGCCTTTTCTACAGCTGCATCTTCCTTATATAATTTAATACACTTCTTAATAGATTTATCTTGGGGATTTTGTTCCAACAATTTCTTTAAATTTGCCAAGACTTCAGAATCAGGTTCTTCTTCCTTCTTATTTGTATTTTTATTTACATTCTTATTCTTATCTTTTTTATCAATAATACTTTCATCATCTTCATCTTCAGAATCACTTGATAATGGGTCATCTTCATTTTCAGTTTGAGAATCTGAACCAGAACAAGTAGACCATTCTTCATCATCTTCATCTTCGTCTTCATTTTTAGAACCAATTGTTAATATTAAATTAAACTTACCTCTATTTTTACGTGGTTCATCATCTTCGTCTGTATCTTCAGAACCAAGAGTTTCTTCATCATCTTCAGAACAAAGGGTATCTTCTTCCTCTTCTTCAGATTCAATAATTTTTCTTTTATCTTTATTTTTTTTATATTCTTGTAATTTCTTTTGCAGCTGATTCCCTGATTTAATTTTTTCATTTAAATGTTTTGACGGAAACATTTTAGCTAAAAATTTACGATATTCGTGTTGATCAAATTCAGGCTCAGAATCATCTGTACGGTAATCACTATCATTATCTGAAGAATCAGAAGATTCATTTAATTTTTTCTTTTCAAGTTCCTTTTGTTTTAATGACATTTTAGATTTAATTGAATTATCGCGTGGCATATATGGTGTATTTATATAATGATAAATTGTATTTAATATGTTTCAATTTTTTTATTTATAAAATTAGTTTAGATTTAGGTTTATTGAAAAAAATTGTTTATAATAGGTTATTTAAGTTATTTAAATTAAAATAAAATTGAAATAAAACAATCTAAATATTATTTGATATATATAAGAAGCATGCATAAGAATTCTGGAAATATGAAGAACAATATTTGCTCAAAAGTTATCGGTATTCAGTTTAGTATATTATCGCCTGATGAAATACGTAAGGGTTCTGTTGCTGAAATTACAAGTAAAGAGGCTTATATTAATAATAAACCTGTTATCGGCGGCCTCTTTGATCCTAGAATGGGTGTTTTAGAACCTGGCTTAATTTGTCCTACAGATGGTCTTGATTATATGCAAACACCAGGATATTTCGGTCATATTGAATTGGCTCGTCCAGTATTTTATGTCCAGTATTTATCTACCATTCAAAAGATTTTGCGCTGCGTATGTTTTAAGTGCAGTAAATTACTAATTTCTAAAGACAAGTATAAGCAGGCACTTGGAATGCAACAACAAGCCAGATGGAAATATGTTTACGAATTATGTAAGGGAATTAAGCGTTGTGGCGAAGATACGGAAGATGGATGTAGTTGTATGCAGCCGAATAAAATTAAGAAAGAAGGAATGGCATCATTATTTGCTGAATGGGCTAATGCAAATCCTGAAGAAGGAGAATCTGAAACTATTGTAATTCCTTTGACTCCTGAATTGGTTTTAAAGATATTTAAGAGAATTTCAGATGAAGATGTTACATTTATGGGTTTTAGTCCTATATTTTCTAGACCTGATTGGATGGTTTGTCAAGTATTGGCTGTTCCTCCTCCTGCAGTTAGACCATCAGTGAAGCACGATGCACAGCAACGTTCGGAAGATGATTTAACGCATATTTTAGTAAATATTTTAAAGACAAATAAGACGTTACAAGAAAAGTTACAGAATAATGCTCCGGAAAATATTATTAATGATTGGTCTGTTGTGTTGCAATATCATATAGCATCAATGGTTGATAATAATTTACCAGGTGCGAGTCCAGTGGCGCAACGTTCTGGTCGTCCTTATAAGTCAATAAAAGATAGATTAAATGGCAAGGGAGGTCGTATGAGAGGCAATTTGATGGCAAAGCGTGTAGATTTTTCGGCACGTTCTGTTATTACTGCTGATCCAAATATTTCCATTCGTGAATTAGGTATTCCGATGAAAATAGCGAAGAATATTACTAAACCGGTTACGGTAAATAGAGTTAACAGAGCATTTTTAACAAAGTTGGTACAAAATGGTCCGGATGAGTGGCCTGGTGCTAAAATTTTAGAAAGAAAGAATGGTGAATCGGTAACGTTGCGTTATTTAGATAGAAAATCAATTGTATTGGAAGATGGTGACATAGTTCATCGTCATATGATGGATGGAGATGCTATCTTATTTAATAGACAACCTACGTTACACAGAATGAGTATGATGTGTCATATCGCCCGAATTATGAAGCGAGGTGATACTTTTAGAATGAATGTAGCCGATAGACTTTGTGTCGGCAACAGGGGACTTTAAAAGAGTGCTATCCCCTAGTGAATAAATTAATAATGAGGCAAAATAATATAAAAACATAATCTTATTATAAAATATATGGACGTGACAGATACGAAACCTTTAGAAAAAACTTGTTCAAAATGTGATGTTAAAAAACTCGAAAGTATGTTTATTCCTAAACGCAATATATGTAAGGAATGTAGAAATATCAGAAGTAGAGAAAAATATAAGGCATTTGAAATAGATAATGAGTTAGAACAGGAATGTAATTTCTGTGAAAAATTAAAGCTGACTACATTATTTGTTAAAAATAGAAAAATTTGTATTGAATGCAACAATACAAAGAGAAGAACAAAATATAAAAATGATGAAAATCATCGTAATAATATTATTCAAAAAGCTGCTGAATTTAAACAAAAAAAAATTATTGAAAAATATAAAAAAATAGAAGAAGAATTAGGAATAGACAACAAAAAATGTAAATATTGTGAAAGCATAAAACATAAGTCCTGTTTTCGCAATAAAAGATTAAAATGTAAAGATTGTGAAAGAGATGAACCTATTGAGAAGTTAAAGAGAGTAATTCGTTCAAGAATTATTAATGCTTTATACAATAAAAATAAGCACACAGTTGAATATTTAGGTTGCAATATACCTGAATATTTAAACTGGTTACTTGAAAATAATTCTAACTTTACTCTTGAAAATAGAGGTTCGGAATGGCATATAGACCACGTCATTCCTTTATCTCGTTTTAATCTAGAAAATGAAGAAGAACAACTAGTAGCTTTTAATTGGAGAAATACAATGCCATTATCTCCTTCTGAGAATTTAAAGAAAAATAATAAAATAATAAAATCGCAAGTTGAACAACATTATAAAAAATTAGTAGAATATCACGAAAAAAACAAACTTGATTTGCCTCAAGTATATATTGATTTATTTGCAACGTCGCCAAACTGACTGGGAGTTCCTTAGAGCCTTCACTACCACTTACATCTGAAAACATTTGTGAGGACCACGATTAATAGTCGTACCCAATGGTAATAAAGTGAAGGATTGGATAATCAGCAGCCAAGCCCCTAACCTCGTTATGGTAAGAGTATGGGGAAGGTTCAGAGAGTAGATGACGACGGGTCTCAAATGACGGTTTAACCAACCTGATGAGGCACAAGGTGTATTCCAACCTTACCAGAAATGGTAAGGACGGCTCGACAAAGCCATACAATGCCGATTTTGATGGGGATAGACATATGTAAAATTCATTTTGTCCCCAACAGGGAGCGTTAAAAGCGTGATACTCCCTAGTGAATCCACCTTTAAGAAAGGTGGATTTGCAACACATTCAAACTGACGGGAAGTCCCTTAGAGCCTTTGCTACCACTTGCTTATGGAAACATTTGCAAGGATCTCAGTTAATTGCTGAACCCGATGGTAAAAAAGTAAAGGATTGGGTAATCCGCAGCCAAGTCCCTAACCTCGTTATGGTAAGAGTATGGGAAAGGTTCAACGACTAAATGTTTGTGGGTTTCATATGATAGTTTAACCAACTTGATGAAGCATAAGATATAGTCTAATCTTACCAGAAATGGTAAGCAATTTCCAAACCATGGAAATGAATTTACATATGCCTCAGGACCCAGAGTCCGAGTCGGAATTGCGTAATTTGGCGGCAGTTCCATATCAAATAATAAGTCCAGCAAATAATGCTGCGATTATCGGTATTTATCAAGATTCTATGCTTGGTTCATATCGTTTTACACGAGAAGGCATCGATTTTACACAAAAAGATGCAATGAATTTATTAATGATGTTTAATCGCGTTAATACTAGCACTTTAAAGAAACAACGTGGCGAAAGAGTTTCCAATTTCGAAATTCTATCACAAATTTTACCACCTCTTACTTTAAAGATTAAAAACAAACAATTCAATGATGAAAAAGAAAAGAAAGCCACATCTAATAACATCATTGAAATTATCAACGGAAAGTATATTCGCGGCCAAATGGATAAAGGCATTTTAGGCTCAGGCACTAAAGGTCTTATCCATCGCACTTGCAATGATTTCGGTAATATGGCATCATCTCAATTTATCGATGATTTACAAAATATTGTAACTGAATATATGAAACAAAGCGCATTCAGTGTTGGAATTAGTGATTTAATTACTGATAATACCACCAATGAAAAGATCGTTTCAATCATCACTAACAAGAAAACTGAAGTCAAATCATTAATAGACCAAGTACAAATTGGAGCTTTTGAAAATAATTCCGGAAAAACAAATGAAGAAGAATTTGAAACAAAAGTTACCAATATTTTAAGTAAAGCTCAAAATGATGCAGGAAGAGAAGCATTAAACAATTTATCACACGAAAACAGATTTGTAGTAATGTTTAATGCTGGTTCAAAAGGTTCTGAATTAAATATTCAACAAATGACTGCTTGTTTAGGCCAACAAAACGTAGATGGAAAACGTATTCCTTATGGATTTGATAACAGAACATTACCTCATTATACGAAGTATGATGATTCATCAATTGCCAGAGGATTTGTTGAAAGTTCTTACATTAATGGTTTATCACCTCAAGAATTATTCTTCCACGCAATGGGTGGTCGTATTGGTCTTATTGATACTGCAGTAAAGACCTCAACTACTGGTTATATTCAAAGAAGATTAATTAAAGGTTTGGAAGATTTGATGGTAAACTATGATATGACAATTAGAACTAACAAAAGTAAAATAGTACAATTCTCTTATGGTGACGATTCAGTTGATACGGTAAAAGTTGAAAATCAAGAACTGCCAATTGTTGAAATGAGTATTCAAGACATTTATTCTCATTTTGCAATTATTGAAGACAAATCAAAGTCTAAGAATTTATCAGGTATGTTTACAAAAGCAGCTTATACAAGACAAAGAAAACAAGCGGAAGAATTAGAGACCAAAACAAAAGAATATATTGATTTTATGATTGAAGCACGTCCTGAAGTTTTGAAAAACGTATTTAATGGTAAATCTGATAAAACTGTAAGAAGTCCAGTTGCATTTGCATATATTATTCAAAATGTTTTGGGACAACAATGTATTAATGCAAACTCATTAGTAGACATTACTATGTTAGAAGCTTATAATCAAATTGAAGATGCATTTGAACAATTAAATAAAATTCGTTTTGCTCAACCAACTAAATTGTTTAAATTATTGTATTATTATTATTTGTCTCCTAAAGATTTGTTATTAAATAAGCGTTTTAATAAGGCTGCACTTGATATATTATTACAAACCATTATTTTAACATATAAAAGGTCAATTGTTGCACCTGGAGAAATGGTTGGAATGATTGCGGCACAGAGTATTGGTGAGCCGACAACACAAATGTCGGAAGTATTTTGTGAGCATATTAGGTGTGCAAAAATTAATAAGAAAACAGGAAAAATTTCTTCAGTCTTAACAAAAATTGGAGAATTTTGTGACAAAATTATTGAAGAGAATCCCGAGTTCACATTTAATACCGGACACGCAAATAGTGTTGAAACATTATTAGATGCATTAGATGATGAATATTATATCATTGGCGTTGATTCAAAGGAAAAAACGCATTGGAATAAAATTTCACATTTAAGTCGTCATCCAGTTAATGGAAAACTAGTAAAAGTTGAAACACGCAGTGGAAGAAATGTTACAACTACATTGAGTCATTCACATTTAATAAGAAGAAATCAAACGGTTGAACCAATTACAGGGGCAGAATTAAAAGAAGGAATGCGTATTCCAGTTGCAAAACATATTGATAACAAATTTGAAATTAATGTTGTAAAGATTGGAGATGCACATTATGAATTAGATAATTTATTTGGTTGGTTTATTGGGGCATATTTAGCTGAAGGAAATGTCAGCAATTATTCAATATGTATTACAAATATTTCTCAACATTATATTGAAAAAGTAAAAGAAATAGCTCAACGTTTTGATAAGGAAGCTAAGGATACTTTAAGACAATGCGAATTTGGACCATCCGTTGTAACTAGATTTAATCATAAAGATTTAGCTTTATTCTTAATTGAAACTTGCAAAACTGGTTCGTTTATTAAACAAGTACCAGATTTTGCTTTCATTGCTCCAAATGATTTTAAAGCCGGATTATTACAAGGCTATATGGATGGCGACGGTAATTTCCAAAGTGACGATAAACATCATCAAATTAGAGCTTGCAGTCGTAGCGAAAGATTGATAAAAGATTTGTCATTATTATTTAATTATTTTGATATATTCACTTCAATGAAAACTCAAAACGTTAAATCACAACCAATGTATAATTTATCTATTAGCGCTAAATATGCCGAATTATATGATAATTATATTGGTTCAACAGTACATAACGATAAATTAAAATCATTGGTTAATTATGCTAACAGAACTGACGCTCATAATTTATCTGATGACATTGATAAAATCACCGGTTTAGGAGAAATTATTGCTAAATGCGGTAAGACTCTTGAATTACCGGGCCAAAGTAGAACTTATGGCCGCTGGGCTAAAAAAGAATCAATTGGACGCAGAACGTTACAAAAATATATTGCTGAATTTGAATCACATCCAGATGTTAAATTGATTACATCGGAACTAAACATTTTGAAACAAGCAGCAAATTCACACGTTATTTGGGATGAAATTATTAAGTTAGAAGTATATGAGCCAGAACAAACAGATTATGTTTATGATTTTACTGTACCAGCAAATCAAACATTTATGAATGATAGTGGCATTATAGTACATAACACTTTAAATACATTTCATTTTGCCGGTGTAGCCTCAAAATCGAATGTAACTCGTGGTGTTCCAAGAATGGAAGAAATTCTTGCATTATCAACTTCAATTAAGAATCCATCATTAACTGTTTATTTAAATGAAGGAGACGAAGCAGATAAAGATAAGGCAAATGCAATTCAATATATGTTAGAACATACTAAATTGAAGGAAGTAGTTAAAAGTATTGAAATATGTTTTGATCCTGATGATATGAATACATTAATTGAAGAAGATAAAGAAGCAATGTCACAATATAAGGAATTCGAGCAATTATTAGACGAATGTTTAGAACAGCAAGAAGAATCAGAAGAAGACAAAAGCAAATGGATAATCCGTATAGAAATGGATCCGGAAGTAATGTTAGAAAAGAATATAACAATGGATGATATTAATTTCACATTAAATAATACTTATAAAGACGAAATTAATTGCGTTTATTCTGATTATAATTCAGATAAATTAATATTTAGAATTCGTATGAAGAATATATTGAAAAATGCGGCAAATAAAAATAACAAAAAGACAAAGTTAAATCCATTAGATCAATCAGACCAGATTTATATTTTAAAGAATTTCCAAGACCAACTTTTAAATAATATTGTATTACGTGGTATCAAGAAACTTAATAAAGTTATAATGCGAAAGGTAAAAGATAATTTGGTTGAAAAAGCTGGAGCATATGTGAAACAAGATATTTGGGTTTTAGATACTGTTGGAACAAATTTACTTGATGTTTTAGGTTTAGATTATATAGATCAAAAACGCACAGTAAGCAACGATATTATGGAAATATATGATGTCCTTGGTATGGAAGCAGCAAGACAATGTATTTATAATGAATTAATAGAAGTTTTAGAATTTGATGGTTCATATATTAATGCGCATCATATTGCAATGTTATGTGATAGAATGACATTTAGTCATAAATTAATTTCAATTTATAGACACGGAATTAATAATGATGATATTGGTCCAATTGCAAAAGCATCATTTGAAGAAACACCTGAAATGTTCTTAAAGGCAGCAAGACACGCAGAATTGGATACATTAAGAGGAATATCCGCAAATGTTATGTGCGGTCAAGAAGGATTATTTGGAACAGCGTCATTTCAAGTTGTATTAGATATAAATGAAATGTTATTATTGAAGGAAAAATATAAATATGAATATGAGGATACTGAACAGATAATTGAGGACGGATTAATTAAGGGTTTAGAAGGTCAAATGGATAAATGTAGTATGAAAGATTTGAAGATGGATACACATATTGCAACAATGATAAATAATACTAAGGATCTTGGAACTATAAATGATTATGACCCATTTGCATAAATGATTTTTAAATATTATTACTTAAAGAAATAAATTTATATTATAATTATAAAATGAATTTTTTTAAGAATTATGGACCTCATATGTTGAAATGGTTTACTATCGGTTATGTTGTTACTGGTGTTTCATTATTATTATATGATAGATTCAAAAAATAAATAATTATATTAAATATAATTTTTTTATATTTAATATGCATTTATAGTTCATTTACAATATCTAGGTCAACTGGAGCGCGTTTGGTTTTTCTTTTACCTGGGGGATTTACACGTAATAATTTTGTTTTATTTTTCTTACGTTTAACAACTGGAACAATTTCTATAGATATTTCTTTTTCTTCAACTATTGGAGCCTCTTCTTGTTTCTTTTCTTCTTCTTGTTTCTTTTCTTCTTCCAAAATTATTCTTTGTTTAAGTTTTTTAACTTTTTTCTTTTGCACCGGTGCAATCTCAAATTCCTCTTCTTCTTTTTCTTTTTCTTCAGGTAATGCTTCTTCTTGAATTATATCAAAATCAAATTTTGGTCTAGATTTTTCTGGTTTAATAGTTTCTTCAACTATTTCAAAATCTAAATCTATATCTCTAATGCCAGCTTGTCTTTTCTTATATTTTGTTGTTATATCTTTTTCATATAAAAAATCCAAATAATCTTCAATCGTATAGTAACTATCAATAGCATTTTCTATATTTTTTAAACATTTTTCTTTTTTATCATCTTTTATATTTGTTAGTTCAATATTTGATTTACCTTTTTCATCAATTATAACCTTATATTCAGGTATTTTATTTCCTAATCTACGATACATTGCAGGAGCCAATATAAATACATATTTATCCGTATCATCTTCTGTATAACAAACAAATTCTTTTGCATTATATCTTGTTTCTGGTATTTGTTTACTTGATATTAATATACTTGGTATTTTATAATGATTTAATAACAACCACAAATCAAAATTAATTGCCACAAAACCATCTTGCATAATCATTTGTTCAAAATTTATTGTTTTATCTTGTAATTGATTTGCGTCAAATTGTGCCTCTTCTCTTAAAATATCAATGATTTTATCTATTCTATCTTGGTTCCTAAATTTATCCGTTAATAAACTATATTGCTCCACCAGTGTATCTTTAATTTCCTCAACTGTTAGTTTTTTATTTTTAATTTCTTCAACTAAATCAATTATCATATATAACGAACAATAATTACTACCAGTATATAATACTTCTTTATATGAACCAGGAAAACATCTATGCCAATAACCAGATGTAATTGATTCTGGTATTCCTTTATTACAATCACGTTCGTGATTTGGATTTATAATATCGTCTAAATCAATTTGCTTTTCATATGTTTGAGATACAATTGGCTCAGCATTATCATATGTGTTATTTTTAGCATACTTATTTATATAGGCAGGAATTAAGTCTTCAAAGAATTCAGCATTTAACATATCTTGTAATACGATAATTTCATCATCGCGTAAATTATATTTTACTTGACCAAATGATAAATAAATTTGAGGCTTAAATACGAAAGATTTGATTCTATTATATCTGATTAATTCATCGGCCATTCTACCATAATAATGTGTTTCATTATCAGTTCCATTTACTAAATTTTCTTTAGGTATTATTAAACTACATTTATCATTAGTTATACGACATACGTAACCTTTTGTTTCACATTTATCTTTTGAAGAACTAATACAAGTTTGAACAGCATTTTCATCAACATTTGAATAATCATAGCCGTCGGACTTTTTAACAAATACAATACTTTCACCAACTAAATCTTGTAACATATTAACAACTGTATCTAATTGATTTTTATATAATACATAACGTTTATTACATTCATCTTGAATTACTTTACGTTTTTCTGAATTTGAATAATCATTAAAAAGTATTCTAATTGTATTTCTAAATACATTAAAATAATTGGTCTCTAATTTAATACGTTTAATAAATTCGACACGTTTAGAATCTGTTTTAGAACTTAATTGAATTTCTATATCCGCAGCCAATGTATCCCCTTGTTTAATTGTTTTTATTGAATCATCTACTGATGAAATTGGTACTGGATCTTTAATAGGTATAAATTGATTTGTGTTAGTTAGAAAACCAGTAATAAGTTCTTCTTCGGCAACTCTGCAAAAATATTTGGGATTCCAACAATTAACTTTAGTTACATCAGATGGTTCTTCATAATCATAATATATTTTTAAAAAAGCCAAAGTTTCTTCATATGATTTCCATATGTCGTCATTCATATATGTAAAATCATAACTACACGTTTGATTTTCTCTATCACATACTTTTTTACTTTTCTTTAAAGTTGTTAATGAAGAAGGATAACAAGGAATATACCCTTGCATATTATCTTTGTTAGTTGCTAATACTCCTATAACCTTACCTTGAAAATTTAAAACTTGTGTATCAACTATATAATCATCATCAACTAACTCTTTAATTAAATTATCCAATAAAGGTGATTGTTTAAATCTATATTCATTTGGTTTACTAACAAGTGATTTACATTTATCTTTTAATGTTGGTTTAATAATTTTAGCAAAAACTGCTCTTAATGTTTTAGGTAATCCTTTATCATATTCACTAAAAGTCTTTGTTACTTTAACATTTTTACCATCATTATTATAACCATAAATTGGCTCAAAATAATTTTCACGTTTAACTAACAAAAGACTTCTTCGACGTGCATCATATGTATTAATAGAATAATGATTTGATGGACATATTAATTCAATATTGTTAGTTGTATCATCTTCGGGAATTTCTAAAATAATTAAATTTATTCCAGCTTCAAATAATCCAGGATTTGGCATACAAACTAAATCCCATAAATATGTGTAATCAATTGTTATTTTATTATCTTTTAAAAAATCCTTAAAGGTTTCAAACGCTTGTGCTACTTTTATAATAAAATTTTCGTTTATATTTAACTCTTTTTCTTTCTTAATTTTTTTATATAATTTAGATTCCTTATAATTATCTATATTTACTTGTTTATCCGCATTAGCAAAAGAATTCACCAAATCACCATTTTGATATTTTATAAAATTATCTATTGTTAAAGCATTAATTATTATTTCTTTCATTTCTTTAATCGATGGGACATCATATTTAACTCCGGGTATGTATTTATTTAGTAATGGTGGTTTTATTTTATTTACTGCAGGAGCTGTTTCATCTTTTTGTCCAAAAAATACCGCACTTGCAATACACGCTACAAAAGATTGAGTTGCACTATTTTCGACACCGTGACGTAAAATACAAGTATGATTAAATTTTAGACTCATACTAGTTTGACTTGCTCTGCAATCATCATTAACTTCGTGTAAGAATTTTTGTAACGCAATGGGGAGAAATCCCCAACGATATTCGCCTAATTGTGGTCCATATTTTTCTGGTCCTTTAACATAATTTTCCACTTCTGCCATTTCTCGTTGTATTATTTCTTCAGCTTCTTCTTCATCTTTAGATACTTTTTCTTGTTTTGATTTATCGAATTTACCTTGACATATAGCTCTTCTATTTTTCATTTCTTTTGTAGACCAATTACTATAACAACAAGGAATACATAATCCTGCTGGTGTTTTTTGCTTGTGGAAACCCGGGTATTTCTTCTCACCTGGTTCGTAAAATTGATAAACATATTTACCTTTTGGTACGGTTTTTTCTTTTTTAGGAATTATTGCATCTTCAACTTTAGATACTTTAGGGCCACATTTGCCATCTAATATATCTTTCTCTGTTACCATTGTATTAGTTAATAGACACCAATATCTGGGACAAGTATAATAATATTTTTTGGAACTATCATTGGGATCAGCACCATATTCAATGAAATCAGCTTTTTCATCTAAATCATCAGGATGTTCTTGTAATATTTTATCTTTTTCTTCTTTTGTTAAAATTATAGGTTGTCTTCTGTCGCTTAAACTAAAGGGACACATACGTGTATAAGCGTCAAATTTTTCGTCTTTTGTTTTGACAAAAAGTTGGGGCATACGTTCTTCTAAACGCGCTGAAAATGGATTAGGATATTGTAGTTTCATACCAGTAATATCCCGAACAGTATTTTCTATTACAGGGGCCGCTGGTTTAGGTTTTCTCTTTTTTTGTGCCGGGATAATTATTTCTTCAACAGCTGGCTCTGATTCTTCTTTAATAGGTTCTTCAATAGATTCGGATTTTACTGATTCTGATTTTATTGGTGTTTCTTCAACGGATTCGGATTCAACAGATTCAGAAGGTGTTTCTTTAATAGATTCACTTTTTGAAGACAAATCAGATAATTTAATAGCTGGTTCTTCAATAGTTTCTAATTTTACTGATTCTAATTTTGAAGGTGTTTCTTTAACAGATTCGGATTCAATAGATTCGCTTTTAATTGGTTCTTTAATAGATTCACTTACTTTTTTTGATTCAACGGATTCTGATTTTACTGATTCAGAAGGTGATTCTTTAATGGCTGGTTCTTCAATAGTTTCTAATTTTACTGATTCGTTTTTTAAAGGTAATTTTTCAACAGATTCTGATTTTACTGATTCAGAAGGTGATTCTTTAATAGATGATTCTTCAACAGATTCTGATTTTACTGATTCAGAAGGTGATTGATTAATAGGTAATTCTTTAACAGATTCACTAAGATTTTCTGATTTAACAGATTCTGATTTTACTGGTGATTCTTCACTTTTTAAAGGTAATGAACCTAATGAACCTAAAGAGCCCAAATCAGATAATCCTTCAATATCTCCTTTTAACTCAGACATTGAACTTTGGTTTGATTTACTTGATTTTGATAATTTTTCTGATTCAATTTCTTCACTACTAACTTCTTCAGAATCATTTTGTCCTCCAGCTAAATCTTCTTCTGAATCGTATCCTAATAAATCCAATAATTGGTCCATATTTTCTCCTTCTTTTTCTAAATCTTCCTCGTAAACAGCACTTTCACCAGAAAAACTTGGAACCATATTATCTTCAATTGATTTCTCAGATTGGGCTGTTAGTTCACCAAATTCAATATCTTCGACTTCTTCTTGAGAACATAATTCTTTTATTTTACTTGCATCAACTTCTGAACTGTTTATATCTTGATTTATTCTAACAATTGTATCTAAATATACCGATAAAACACTTAAATAATAAATATTATTTATTCCGCTTACTTCAATTGCTAATTCACTTGTAATTAAATTTGCAGTAAATGTAGTTTTAAAACCGGGATTAATTTTAATCATTAATAACCGTTTTTTATTTGCTCCACGTATAACTTCTAATTCGGTGCGTATTTTAACAATTAAATCTGTGGCAGTTTCTTCATCTAATTCGGGATAATTCTCTAAAAGTGCTGCAATTATTTCATCAATTTTATAACCTTGATCAACT
>JACCDO011811082.1_pt1 | contig 26996 bp, 20 predicted proteins | sample 7446101 | NCBI WGS metagenome assembly JACCDO01 (sample SAMN15323440, study PRJNA562643) | freshwater metagenome | isolation source: river surface water | place: USA:Blue River Watershed | collected 2017-08-16 | reverse complement strand
TGAGCGCCCAAATACAGATCTCGATCATGATCTGAGAAATTGAATTCTTTTGCAATAAAACAAAGAGCAGGAGCGAGAAGGTTTTGATCAGCAAAAGTTAAACCAAGAGACAGACAGATTAAAGTAAAAGAGTAATACTTTAAGCAATATCGACCTGGTGGTGGCACATCCTCGACAATCAATGGGGATACTTTATCGCTTAGAGTTGTGTATTCATTCTTGTCGGGGAACATACTGGGATTGAGCGCATTGAATGTCGCCATCACCTGATATTCTTATTGCTCAAAATCGGTTTCTCAATCAATTTATCACTCAATCTGGCTCGGTGACACCAACACTTTATTTCACCGGTACCTGCAGGGCCGGTCGCTTGGCGAGTCTCGCTCCTTCCTTCCGAGTGGTGGACATTTGCACGAAATGTCGTGTTTCGCATTGAATCCGTTTCCTTCTGCTGGTTTAGAGGTGGTTCGCGACCCTCTGAAGGGCCGTTGCTTCGTTGCGACTCGGGAAATACCCTGTGGAACAGTCTTGTACGAGGAGCGGGTGTTTGTGGGAGCAAGTGCTGATGTAAACGACCAAAATGCTCTGTTGCAACACGTCTATGGAGAGAATGCGGTTTCATATGTGGATGCAATAAGTGACTTTGAGAAAGTGGCTAGTGCAGATACTGCTAAGTGTTTGTTAATGCTAATTATTATCAAATATTATCAGAAAACAAATCGATTACATGAATTAAGTTTTTATTATAATCAAGATGAATTGACCAATTATTTATTGTTATTAGGAGAGTTAAATGGATTCAATGAAATAGCTTGTATACAAGATATTTGTGATATTAGAGAAGAATATCCTGATATCATTCCAGCCATCATTACTAATGAGGAGGCAGGACAATTACTCGCTATATTAAACACCAATCAAATAGAACTAGATAGTATGGCTTGTGGCGGCTCTGCATTATTTGTGGGCACTGCAATCATGGAACATTCATGTACCCCAAATGCATCTTTCTCATCGATTGGTAACACATTGTACATGACAGCAATACGAGACATAGCTATGCATCAACATGTATCTATTGACTACGGGAACAATTACTACCGCCCAACATGCGAGAGAAGAGAGTTATTGTATGAAACATACGGATTTTATTGTCAATGTGAACTTTGCAGTGGTATCGATTTAACTCGACCATTTCAATGTAAAAAATGCAAAACGGGAAATATTTTCCCCTGCGGAACTGAATCTAGTACTTATAGTAATTGTAATTTGTGTCAAAAACCAGCGGATAAGAAGCATATCAAACAATGGACTGATAAGGAAGAATATTACCTCAATAATATGCCTACCGCCGAGGAGGAGATAACACAAATATTGGAAGAAAGCATACTTGGAAACAATCATTACATAATATTTTGGAGTATAAATGATTTGGGAATGGCAATGTTATCAGAGGCCAGGTCCTTTACAGGGTCATCAACCGCTATTACTTGCTATCAATCTGCCTTTAGACTACTAGCAAAGGCTTATGAATTATTGAATAGCATGATCCCAGAAGTACATCATGAACGAGTGGTATGCTTAGACAGATTAGCGCAAATATGTGTTGCACTGGGGGAAAGAGATAAAGCTAAGCAGTACTACCACGAAGCATATCGCATTAATTCTGTTTGTGTTGGTCCAAATATTGCGAGCACACAACAACTATATAATTTATGCACTAATCCACCAACATCAATAGCCGAGATGATGGCAATATACAGCAATAGTCAGAAGTAGAAGCATGTATTTTGTGTAAATATTAACTAAATGTTTGCGAACGGTTCAAAACGGTTCAAACCCGTAGGTGTGGAATACATTCCTAATCCCTTTTTTTGACGCGTTTTCTAGAAATTAGACTGCTAGAATAGAACCTAGACCACGACAAAATGAGTCCGTTGGTGATTGCGTTGTTGGTTTCCGTGTGTGTCGTTGCTGCCAGCTTGAATGAACACCATAACACGACGAGCATCGAACGTAGCCTTCGCGATCGTACATTTATATTTGAAGATTTCGCAGATGCAAGTAAATTTCTTGATAGATGGATACCAAGTCGTCATAAAGATTACGAGAAACAGCCTTATGTTGTAAAGGTACGAGATAATTTCATATTTATATTGTTTCTCACTCACTCACTCATTCAATTAGCCTCCTGTGAGCCCTGTAGAAGGCTTCGAACTAGACAATGGCTTGCTTTTGTCCAAGAAAGATAAGTATTACGGACTAACATTGCCATTTGAGACCCCTTTGACCATGGGCGAATTGCCATCAATAGTCATTCAATACGAAATAAAGTTTGAAGAAGTTTTAGCTTGTGGGGGTGCATATGTAAAGCTAATCCGCGATACCACTGATTTTGGAGATTTGAACAAGGATACACCTTACAGTATTTTGTTTGGTCCGGATAAGGTATCTTCCTTACTAACTCACTTACTTACCATTTCTCATGCCCTTCTCTTAAAATCAGTGTGGATCTGATAAAAGTAAGATACACTTTATAATGCAGCATCAAAATCCTATTAGTAAAGTTTGGGAGGAGAAGCATCTGAATGAAACCATCACATTCAAGTATGACAAGAAAATGCATGTTTACACGCTAGAAATATTGAATAAAGAAAACGAATTTAATGTTTACGTTGATAAAAAATTAGTCAAAACAGGTTCATTCTTTACTCACCTGCGACCTAGTATCAATCCTGGGATGGAAATTGACGACCCAAGTGATACAAAACCTAGCGATTGGGTGGATGAGGCGAAGATTGACGATCCAAATTCCAAAAAACCAGATGATTGGGATGAGGATCAACCAAAGCTCATCGCTGATAATACCGCGGTAAAACCAGCAAATTGGCACGATGATGAACCAGAAGAGATCCCTGATCCCAAAGCGATTAAGCCTAGTGACTGGGATGATGAATCAGATGGAGAATGGTATCCTCCATCAATCCCCAACCCAAAGTGTGCTCATGGCAATTGTGGTGAATGGAATCCACCAATGATAAAGAATCCTCTTTATAAAGGTAAATGGAAACCTAAGAAGATCGACAATCCGTTGTATAATGGTCCATGGAAGCCTCGTAAAATCAAGAATGAGAACTATTTCGTTGACGACCATCCATCAAACGTTGCTCCTATGACCGGGCTATCCCTAGAATTATGGACGACCAATGGCGGTATATTCTTTGATAATTTTGTCATCACAAGGAGTTTACAGGATGCCTTTGCTGTCGCAGACCAGACCTGGAAATTGAAGGTCGATACGGAGATATCCATTCAAAATGCCATAAATGAAAAGAAGAAAAAGGATAAAGAGGATCGACGTAATGCAAGGAAGGAGAAGCAGAAGAATAAGGGGGCCAAACCTGTAAACAAAAAAACCAATGAACCAGAGGAAGTAGTCAGCAAGAAGAACGTTATACAAGAATATTTAGATAAGTATCAGATCAACATTTGGGCGGTTATTGCAACAGGGCTCGCAATAATATTAGTTGCAATGTTACTATCACCAGACAATCCAGCACCGTCAGTGAGACGCGAACCAGTTCGTGAACCAGTTCGTGAACCAGTTCGTGAACCAGTTCGTGAACCAGTGACTGAACCATCCAGTGAACCACCAAGTGAGCCTACCAAAGTGAAAAGAACTAGAGCAACAAGGAGCTAAAAAGACGATGGAGAAGACAAGTAAGCTATACGACTATAAGATGCTGAGAAAGTCATATTTACATTATAATTACATTCAGTTTGTAGTCGGCTTTATCTTCAATTTAAACATCATCGTCACCATCATTAACGTCATTATCTCCAAATAATGACGACGAGGATGGAGTCATGTCACTCTCACTACAGCCGCACTCCTCCTCGACATCACTATCATTACTCTGCACTCCATCCATAGAGTTCCCTCGATAATCTTCAATTACACCGCCAGCGACTGAGTCATGCACACCAATGTTATCCTCACCCTCCCTATATATATTATCCTGACCACCACCAACGTTGTTATCGTCATCACCATCGTTATCGTCATCATCGTTATCTTCATTATCGTTATCGTCATCATCGTTATCATCATCATCGTCATCATCGTTATCGTCATCATCGTTATCGTCATCATAGCTACCATCGTCATCGAGATAATAATCTACCTCTTCATCATCACTACCCACGCCTTCATCGTCATCATCGTACATATCCTCGTCGTAATCCTCGTCGCCATCACCCAGTCCATTAACCTCGTCATCATTTTCCTCCTCTTCATCTTGTCCAGTAAGCGACCTTTCAACGAAAAATCTCAATAACGCACTACGCATTTGTGATTCAGTTAATACAGAATCTCCAAAGTCACCTGAGATGGCATCTAGCATCATTCGAAAAAGGTTACTGCTGTCGGTGTTACGACTAGTATGGCCGACTCGCTCATCACGATTGTTGCTTATCACCACTTCTTGATAGCGTTCTTCACTTTCTACGTCATATTCTCCGATTGGAGCTAACAATTTACCTGTTCTCTCGATACCAGACACCGCTAATAGCGGCAATGACGGATGCGAAGAAAGACAATTTATTGCATCAGTGTCGGCTTGAATGGTTCTAATCAATTTTGCGTCTTCAGTGGACCAAATAAAGACGTGCCCGCAATCGCTTCCCGAAACGACATAATCAGAGTATGGACCAATAAAATTAACTTGTTTAACCGTTTTTCTATTGCGATGACCACTATAACGGTTACAATATCCTTGGATTATGGTATCCTCATCAAAAAGTTGGAAGTCATCGCATGATGTATTACCGGTGCTTATAGGAGGGTTGACACTTGATGAATGAGCAGAACGTAATGGTATACTGTTTATATTACTTTCGGGCTCGACGAGGGAGTGCGACTTTACATGCATCCGATACACATCGTCATCATTATAACTCGCTAACAAATACTCACCAGCATAGTCGTATCGTAACCCAGATATATGCTCAGAACTATCACGTAAATTGCTTGGTGCCAAATAACTAATAGGATTATTAAACTTTCTGGCATCAAATATTTGACAATATTGGTATGCACCACACATAGCCAACTCGTAAGGCTTCATGGGATTTACGCATATAGCATAAATAGGAAGTGCTCTTCCTCGCGGATTATTGAATGTAGTCTTCATAACACATCTACTATCAGCGACTGGTTCAGTAGAATCACTAGGAGACTCAATGTATGAATTACTTCTCGATCTTGATTCTGATGTTCGAATATCAAAGAAGCAGCATTCCCCATCTTCACCAGCAGAATAAAATTGATCACCACTATTGGGTATCAAGGCGATTCGATGGGCTCTGCCGCGATGTCTGTGCAATACCTCACTGACAGGAAGAGTAGCACTATTAAATTCGTCAACTTTCTGCTGTAGTTGATGCGTTAATGTCATCAATATTACTCTTCCATCCGCAGCACAAGTGACAATTCGTCCTTGTTGCTCATATCCATACAAATCTTTTGCGAAAAATATATTATTTTTATGTAATGTTGGAACATGTGCGAGCAAATTACCGTTCTCGGTGTCATAAATATTTACATGCTTATCATCTGATCCCGTCAAAATAAAATTTCCAGTTTCCGTGAATAATATAGAATTTACACAACCAGCATGTCCCTTCAATCGATGCTGAATAGCCAATTTTTCAATTAAATGTCTTGACGATCGAACCTATTGAGTAAATTGAAACATGAGCTCATGTGCATATACATATGTCGAAACATACCATTTTGACGAGCTCCGAGTCACGATGACAACCTCCAAGCGTCCGAGATCCCAACAAGTCTAGCAGCGACCGCTTGCCTGCGCGATCTGGCGAACTCATTGATATGCGCGAGACTCGCTATACTAACCCTATATTAGTTACTTACTTACTTACTTACTTTCCCACTCAACTAAAACTCTGTCTTGTTCCTCTTCAAATCTCAATATTACTTCGATTTTGAAATTGAATCGCCCAAAAAATTCCTTTGTTGAAGCAAATTAAGTAAGGTACATATCCGTTAAAAAGATGAATGAAATGATCATCAAAGATAGCAAAAAGTGAACGAGTGCACAAATAGATGGATAAAAGGAGGAAGTAAGCAAGTAAGTAAGCAATTAATTAAGTAAGTAAGTAAGCGAGCAAGCAAGTACATACGTAAGTGAGTGAATGCATACGTGAATGAATGACTCGATGAGTAGACTCGCTTTACCAACATACTATAGAACTTTCTTGGTGTTATGAACTACTAGGCAAATAGCAACTGATCTAGTCTAACCGTAAAAAATGGCAAGAAATCGGTCAGTTAACTCGTGCATAACGGTTTACCTCGTTACTATTACCTTAAAGTAGAGTCGTACCATTGCAAAAGGATTTGCTTATAACAGGGTCACTCATATCACAGTGTCGATGACTATGATATTGGCGGATCTTTCAACATGGTATAAACATAATGAACCGGCCTCGGTCCCTAGGATAATTTTGTCTGAGTGAAATTCACTCAGCGTGGTAAGTTAGTTAATTGGTGAGTGAGTGAGTGAGTGAGTGAGTGAGTGAGCTACCACAGAATTCTCTTTGAACCAGTGAGATAACGGGCAAACCATATATTTAGTTAATTAAATAATAGAAAACGTTAACAAAGAAAATGGCCAAAAGCAACACCTTATTGGGAATTCCCCACTCGATAATTATCGGGGCGCTGCTATGGGCAATCTGGCTGATCGGAGCCACCATTTTCTACGCGACATATGACGATTACGGGTTTTATGGCGGTTTTTACTACGCGATTTCAATTGGTTACGGATTGGGTTACTCTTACAAAGGACTCAGTGAGGACTATACTTCCATGATATTTTCGGGTTTCTACATGGTCGCATCAGTGTTTGCTTATTCGTTTATTATTGTCATGGCGACTAGAATAAATTTATTCAGTGGTGATAAAAAATGGTATACAAATTATTTAAGAAAAAAACAAGCTCAAAGGGATCATACTGAGATATCGTGGTGGGAAGAGTTCAAATCACAATTTTCTAATGCATCGATAAATTTTTTTATATTGAATTTAGTGGTCGTTATTGCACTTGGGGCTGCTGGCATGATATTTTTATATGAACAAACAGATTTTACTGGCGCTGATGCATTTTATACAATTTCATCAACAATTACTGGTGTCGGTATTGCGGATATCGGTGTGTATCAAGACGATTGGGTGTATGTTGTTTACGGTTTTTATGCATTTTTTGTTTGTTTAGCATTTAAAATTGTTATATTTTATGTAGATGAATGGTGGTTAGCACCCAATTGGTATCTTGAATGTGACGAAGTTGCCGAAGACAGATTAACTTCAGAGGAGTTGAAGGTAATAACAGAGCTAGGTATTGGCGATGGTTTAGGTAGGGGATTGTCCAGGGCGGAATTTATTGTTTTAATATTAAGCAGAGCAGGTATATTTGACTATCAACTTATTAATCATATTAATGATAAGTATCACTCGTTTGATGGACGCCCTATCAATGATTCTTACGACGATAGGGACATAATCGGGGGCGGTAAACAAGAAAGAATACCGTTGGTAACCCTAGATAGCAATACGAAAAGTACTCCGGGACGAAGAATTTAAATTTGTACATAATTTACATTTCATTTTGTTATAATCTATAAAAACATACCTTGTTTAACAAATTCTTGATGACATTTAATACAAGATTGTAACAACAAATCTCCTTCTTCTTCAGATAAAATTTGATGCTCTTCGTGTTTAGTGACCTCTAATCCCAATGCAGTGAGTTGATTATTCACATTATTTAAAAATTCATAATAATACTGTGGCTCTACTTGATGTAACTCATCTATTTTGGTACTAATTACAGGAAAATTGGAAACGTTAAATATGTTGCTCATATGTGCACTAGCAAGGAAATGATTATTTGATGGAGAGAAATATGGCGATGGTGAGTGATGTATTGGCGCCATTTTCGTTCCATCATTATGCTTAGTTCTAGTAGGTGAATGCCCTTTATTTTTAGGTGACGATGAAGTTGATAGTATTGGTGAGGATTTGGCGGATGATTTGGTTGATGTCACAGGTGATGACACGGGTGATGACACAGGCGATGACGCCGAAGTAATGTCATTTTTATTATTTTTTATTGGTGATGTCATATCATATAGTGCTCCTAAAGATGATTTTAAATTATTATCAAACGCTAGTTTTCTGTCAATGCCACCAGATCGTTCTTCGGTTTTACTTGACACCACAGTTTTACCATGTAGGGGTGTATTATTCACTGTATTACTCGATGTTGCTGCCGCTGGAGACGTGCTCGCAAATGATGGAGTTATTGGCGTAGCTTTGATGACGGCTTTGACCACGTGACCATCTGCCTTGATTGGACTGCGCTTCCACACCTGCTTCTCCATCTTGTGGTGGGCAAAATGAGCGAAAAAATGTTCTGCATAAATAGGAACACAAATTTCAAAATATTTTTCCATTTTGTACCGGCAGGTAGAAACAATGTAACATAAAACAATGTGATTCATTGCATTATTTTGAAGCACGACTCTATTTAGAGTCTGCTAAGCGTGCGTATGGAAGGCTGAAGAAAGAGGAAGAAATCGGCAATTAAATATGCTTTTGTTAGATGCAACATTTACAGTAATATAATAATTAAATATATCTTAGATTCATAAAGTTAATACCATTGCATGGTATGCTGTCAATTTAGTTTATGATATGATGGTAAACATCATATTTGAACGAAGGCGATGATTACGGGAATTCAGCAAATATACACAACATCGAGATGAAGTAACGGGCAATAGTTGTTAGCATTCAATACTTGATTGCGACGAGACCCGGCTGAGATAGTCTCTGGATACAGTCAGTGTACTTTATTTGATTTTATCGCCATTATGTGGATCAATAAGCTCTTCAACGGCCCAAAAAGCTTTGCCCAGCGCTAGAGCGGTGAATATATGCCAGAAACTATGCAATTGTAAGGAAAAGTTATTGAATTTGGTGTATTCACATGCTGTTCTATCAATTAACCATGAAACGGCACCTAATACAGTTAACGTTGAACATTGACTCACATAGGATGCCAATAAAGAATTTGATACAGATAACTTTCTGAATCTGAAAATTGTGAATAATACAATTGTTATCAAATGAACCTCGCAAAATAGAAACGACTTGATGAATAATATGCCACACGTAGCTACAATGAAATGGACCAATGCGTGCTTGAAAGTGAGATGAAATGATTCATATAATATGAATATTAATATTCCATTTTCGAAAACCTCATCAGCTTTTTGCCATTCTAATAACAATGTGGCATGGAAAAATGCAGAGAAAACACCAGTAAGAATCATACATATTGCTGCTGATATCACATTGATATTTAAATTACTCGAAATTTTCACATGATGCATAATTGCTCTGATACCAACGACTACGTAAGCCAGATTTGTAATCGTGTTAAACAATTCAGCAACATAGAAGGAATATTCATAATCAGCCTCACACCAGTTGATAAACGAAGTGCTATTGCCCCAGTAGCCTGCCCTGCTCTCCAGTCTTCGGTGCGTCCCTAGTAGCAGCGCATCCAGCACGGACGGATCATCGTTAGCCATACAATCTCACACTTTTCTTCTGTTATGGTTCCTTTGGGAAACATGGAATTTTTTTTCACGAGGTAAAAATTACCATCTAATGTAGATCTCAATCCTTAAGAAGGAGGAGCGAGCTTTGATAGACCAACGGGTCATTGCGGTCTAGGAGCAATTCGAGACCTAAGTGTATAGCTTTTACATGAAAGTCTTCTCTACTACAGGGCACCTCATAACAACACAGGTAACTTCAATATGGAAACAATTACAATAATGATGGTTCTTGAATCTATGCTAATCTACTGCAGTCGTTTTACTCGTATATATTAATCTTATCTACGACGTCCAAGATACGGAATGATAAAGTACCGGCCTCAGTACCGGTATAAAATTTAGGTAAAAAATGGTAGTCATCACTGTAGTGTAATACGTACTTTTGATTCTCGATTTGACAATTCTTTTGACACAGTCGTACTAAAATACCTCTGCTGTTTAGAGTACCATACATAATGTTATGGTGAGCAAGTAAGTAAGTAGGTAAGTAAGTAAGTAAGTGAGTGGATCAGTTTACTTGATTAGAATACTTGCGGGAGGCATAAATTCCGCGCAATCTGATAGAAATGTATTTGTATTTCTTAGTATTACTGTTGTATATACTGGTATCATCACCTTCTAATGGATTCATTCAACATTCTTCACATCGCTCATCCTACCAGCATCTATTGATGCGTATGACTAATACACAAGCTGAAATCTTGGACGAAACTACAAAATTAGTTACATCAAAGCGAATTAATCGGGTTATTGTTGATACTTTTAGAAACATCTCAGATACTTCATTAAATAACTTGCAAGATTACTTATCGGACCACCGTGATGCTCTAAGCCAAGTTAACATAATGACATTATTTCACCGTTGCGCGAAGAGTAAAGCTGTTACAGTGCATGATTTTGTTGATACAAATACCATATATCGATTGCTAAGTATTGAAACAAGTACAATAGGTTCTGCACAAGGTATTGCGAACACATTCTATGGGTTACAAGGATTTAATAATACATCAATTGGAACCACAAAATTATTAACAATTCTACAATCACAATTACGACATTGCAAAGAAATATTTGATGGACAAGCCATCAGCAACATGATATACGGTCTGAAGGGTCTCACCTCTGACGATCCCGAAGTACTAGCTACATTGCGAGCAATAAGAGAAACAATTAGTAGAACCATCGATAGCAGTAGTAACAAGCAATTGATTATGACTCCTCAGGGAATAGGTAGTGCGTTTATGGGTCTCCAGGGAATGTCATCAAGCCACTCCGAAGTTCGCGATTTACTATCGATTTTAACCGATTGCATCGACAATTGTAATCACCTAGACAACCAAGCTGTCGCAAACATACTATTAGGACTACGAAGTAGTTCCAGTGACCACCATGAAGTTAGACAAGTAATCAACTCATTATGTAATAAGATTGACACCAAAGTGCTTATAAAATTAAAGAGAAACGAATTGTCAATGGCATTATGGGGCATGCAAGGACTTCAAGGTAATGACAAAGAGACTCAAAAGCTCTTAGAAATGATTAATGACGCACTTGATACTATTCACTTCAAAGATTTAGGAGAATATTTTTATAGTGGTGAGCAGTTAGGACCAGCATTAAGTGGACTGAAAAGAATGAGTAACGAGAATATAGAAGTAAAGAGATTGCTCAGACATATCCATTCATCAATCTTAGCCCAGTCAGGAGGATCGGGTATGAACATTAATGTCCGTGACATTACGGATCAACATATTGGTAGCAGCTTCTATGGGCTCCAATCTATGACCATGGATTACTTCACATACCAGGAAAATCCAGAGCTAAATGACGTATTGCATGCACTGCTAATAGTACTAAAGAATTCCAAACGACGGTTCGCTGTTCGAAGTATAGCCATGGGAATGTATGGACTCCAAGGTATGTCATCAGAAATAAGTGTAGTGAGTAAGATAGTTGGGTCGTTGGGACTGCGTTTACGTAGCGATTGCGATGACTATACTGGTCAGCACATTGCTATGATGCTATATGGACTAAAAAGCATGATCCATACCAAAGATATTGACAGTTTCTTATACAAATTAAGTGATATTTTATTGACGACGAAGCACACAATGACGTATTCACAAATTGCATCTGCTATTTACGGGCTGCAGAATATGTCGGCAAATAGACCGGCTATACGGCGAATCATGGAGGCCTTAGCGATGAAACTTAGAGTCCTCATGAGTAGTAATAGTGCCCAGTCACCGCCACTAACAGGTCAAGACGTGGCAATGATAATGCACGGAATGAAGCAAATGTGCAGCGAATCTGCACAAATACAGTCATTCCTTGATGTTTTTGCGGACGCGATTGAGCTTAATAAACACCAAATCACCATGACTGGTCATGAGCTGAGTATGGCTTTTAACGGACTACAAAACATGGGAGTGAAGAATGTAATTCATAATAATAGCAGCTCTATATCTGCGATGTCCGCCTTCATGCCCAGTTTCCTGCTCAATACCATTGATGAGACGATGTCCAATAGTAATAATACCGAGTGGAAATCACGACGACGATACCGTTTACCATCGGCATTTATCAAATTTTTAACTAGTCTAACTACCTTATTAGTACAACGAACAGAACGGCTCAACGGACCTATGATCGCCTCTGCATTATACGGCTTACAGGGATTGAACCTTGACTCGTCATTAGTCCGAAAAATTATCGTTGAATTAACTGCAGATTTGCAACAATGCACCGCATCTCTGGATAGTAAACATATCGGCACTGCGCTATACGGCCTGCATAACATGAATGCCAAAGGAAGCCAAATACAGCAACTACTACTAGCGCTGGCGCAAGCCATTAACAGAAGCAATGATACCGTATTGTCTGCCCAAGCCATAGGCAATGCGTTTTACGGACTACAAGGTATGAGTAGCAAGTATTCACACGTAAGAAAGGTGTTAGAGGCACTAACTTATCGTATTGTAGTTGATCGCAATGACCCAGAATACATGTTGTCGGGCCAGAATATTGGTAATGCCTTGTGGGGTTTACGAAATATGACGTCTAATTGTGATGAAGTAAGAAAGGTTTTGGCCGTATTGGCGACGAAAATCAAGCATTCTAAAGCAGAAATGAATGGGCAAAATATTGGGAATGCATTATACTCTCTGCACGCAATGGATAGTCATCATTCGGAAGTCCAAGCTATTCTGTCTGCATTAACGTACAAGATAATTGTCTCTTCGTGTACGTTATCATCGCTGGATATAGGCATGTCCTTATACGGGCTCAGGTCAATGGATAGCAACACACTCGAAGTGAAAATACTACTGGGAGTGCTGCTGCATAAGATCAAGCGAAGCAACATTCAACTCCAGCTAAAAGATTTATCGATGGCGATTATTGGGGTGTTGCAAACAAGCGATTGGATCCGCGATGATTATTTAAATGTACTCGCAACCAAGACTAATATGACACTGATAAAGTCACCAGGACAAGAACAAGTATGAACTTAACTCATTAGTATTTACAAATAATGACTAGTTGGTTTTTGCTCTTTGTTTTGTTAATAAATAAGGCGATTTTGGTTGAGTTAATGGCGCTGCCTTTACGTGCGCACAAGGATACTTATCCTTCGTCACGATTGGGTTAGCCTTGAAGGCCATACCGCCTTCTTTCACACTCAATCTTCGTAGTTGAGTAATCTCCAAATTTTCTTTTTCTGCTTGTTTTTTCTCTTCTTCCTCTCGTTTTTTCTCCATTTCTTGACTTTTTAATAGCATTAAATCATTAAATTCTTTTCTTTTCAAAGCTCGTTTATCACTTTCTAACTGAACCGGCATAGGTTGAGTCACAGCCGATGGAGCTGCGGGTGTAACTACCACTTCTGGCTCAAAAGTTGACTTAGGTAATGGTTTGGCATGAAATGTGACATAATCCTCCTTTAGAATACGGGTGGCTTTGGCGCTGAATGCCTCCTTGGCATCCGCATGGCGCATCGCCGAGCGTAACTGAAACTCTTCTGGTTGGGTAACCTTTGGTTCAACTTTGGACACTTTATATGGTTTGTACAATGAGCTTGGAACTGGTTTACTCTGTATTACATGAGCCTTTTCTTCTTGTTCACGTTCAATTTTGAGACGATCTTCCAGTTGTTTCTTATGCATATGGTATCGATCATTAGTCGTTAGATGAAACTCTTTAGGTTGAGTCAGTTTCAGTGGTTGAGTCGATTGTGATGACATAGTATTTGCCATTATTTTTTCTTTTTCAACAATAGAATGATGAGGTAATTGTCGACGTGCAGGTGCCGCAGCGGCGGAGTTATTGCCACTTAGTTTTGGACTTACAGCTTGTGTAACTCGGGGTACCCACGGCTGCTTTGCATTACCTGCTTGCTCAGGACTTTTTGGTTCAGTAGCAATAACCTTACTTCCTAGTCTTTTATCAGTGCGAAATTCAAATGCAACTGGTTCAGTGGTAGCTTTCACAGCAACCTTTGGCACGCCTATTTCACCCATCGATTCAAAGATCTTCCGGTCAAGCGGTAGTGCTTTAAATGGATTTTTATTTATTTTTTCCATTTCTAATGCAACTATTTCATCATGACTTAATGGTTTCTTGTTGTAACCGTTCGCAGCGCGTATATCCGTTTTAAATACAGGCGCTTTACCGGTGGTTAGTTTAGAGCACGCTTTGGCAGGAACGTAATGGGACCGAGGATCCTTCATAAACTTTTCGTTTAATTCTGCACTGGTTAACACACTTTGAACAGGTGCATTAACTGGAATGCGGTTGTTAATCGCCAAGTGAAATGGTTCTGGTTGAGTTAACTGACGTGGTCCAGTAGATACTACAGGTGCAGTGACTACCGGGGCGTCAGGAACAATTGTTTTTTGTCCCAATCTTCTAGTTAGATGAGAAACAGGTGTAACTGGTATAGTTAATTCTTTGGTGCTTCGAATGACGGTAGTAGCTGGACCAGCTTTGACTTTCTCAAAGTTAGATTTATTCTTTTTCGTTCTTAATTCAGCTTCTTTCCTTGCATTCTCAATCTCTAATAACTCACGCTCTTCGGTAGACATAACTGTTGATTTGGATCGTTTACCAAGGGCAAATCTAGGTGATTTAGGGCATGTTAACGATAATGGTTTATTACTGCATATTGCCGTATTAGAAACGGGGACAACTCGCGATCTTGCTTTAGCAATTGAAACTTTTGTCGACTTCAAGAATTCATTGGATGATTTTGATGCGGCAACAGTATTTTTCTTCATCGTTTTTAATTGTTTAGCTTTTATAATAGCTGCTTTTACAGCACCTGTATCAACACTCATGGATCCCTTAAATGACTCCATACTCACTACTGACTCGTTATCATCATTATCAACAACAGATTTCGACGACAATTTGTTAATTGGAGCCACGACATTCTTACGCACATTGGTAACAATCTTTTTACTTGGACGAATTGCCTTGGTTGCTGATGCAGGAATAACTTTTTTTGATTTATTCTTGTAACTTTTTGCTTTTGATAATGGCGTTTCTACAACAGAAGTGCCTTGCGAGGCAGCAGTTAGTACGCTTACCACACTATCAATAGGATTGGAATGTACTTTCATTGGTACTTCCACTTTCTCATTCTTAACCTCAACAATATCGATTACATTTGCGTTAGTGGATGTATTCTCCTTATCATCACATGGAACTGGATTTAGCATTGAACTGCGGCGTTTACGTTGTGTTTTAGCTATTAATTAAATAAAAAACAATAATAAATAAAAGATGAATGGAAAAATGAGTGAGTGAATGAAATGAGAAAGTAATTGAGTATATGAGTGGACGAATCAATGACACACCTGCCGCGAACACATCGAACTCCTCGTTTTCTGCCTCTTCCACCAGCAGCGGCGCGAAGTCCAGATGGGGCAATGCAGCCATTTCCTTCCTCGTCAATCGATTGGCAATTTGGTATTGCTTTTTCGTTTTTACCGGATACCTCATACCGGCATGGGAGTACTCAGTACCATACAATTATTACATTGTATCTTAAGAAATTTATAGAAACATGAAATTTAGCGACCAAGAACGTTTCATGCGCTAAACTTAACTTTTTGATTCCTGATTATGATGTCATAATAATTGTCCGCATGTAGGATTCACCGAGTCCAACTCAATCACAGTGACACCATTACAATCATTGGTGGGGGTTAGCACTAAAGTTTTATTCATTCAATATTTTGCAGTCTTTTACTTGCGTTATGTTGACCAGATTATTTATAAAGAACAGGCAGCTCTTTAAGTGCTTCTTTGCTAATCCCTATCCTAATCCCTATTTTATTTGTTAAAATTTTTTGGCGAATAGTTGTGTTGAGAGAATGAGTGGGACATCCACTGGAGAAAGTCGCGCCGATCACAACGAGGATCTGGCTGCCAGAATATATAGGCTTGAGAACGAAAACAATGAGTTAAAAGAAAAGTTAAGAGGCAGCTCGTCTACTTTGTTTAGCAATAATGAAAATGACACTATAGCAACTAGAGTTGAAGAATCACATGAACAAGAGGACAATCTTTTAGCCGAAAGTAGTTGGGATGATACTACAATACTAGATGTGTTTAATAAAGCGGTGAAAAGTCACCGACTTAGTAAGTCAAATAATGAAAAGCGTCAAAGGGACTCAAACATAGAGGAAGATGGTGAACTTGTTGGTGAACCAGGACCATGGCAAACTGTTTCTTCTAATAATGATACAAACGAGCCAATCAAAAGTAATAAAAAAATATGTATAAATAATGAACATCTGCCGAATCACTTACCCAGCAATGGATATCATCCGTTTCCAATAGACGAAGCCTTAAATGACATGTTAGCAGCTTGGTATCACTCGGGCTACATGTCAGGTAGATATGCCGCATATAGCGAAATGGCAGCAATTAATAAACACTTGTAATTTTATAACATTATGTTTAATTAGATGAACCAAAAATTATATATTTTAAGGTGATATCATGCTGTTCTTGCTTCGAGAACTGCGAATAGTTGAAGTCGACGAGGATGAGCCAACTGATATATCATCAAATGCAGAGGCTTCACTCAAACACAAAACGTTACAACTACCGATAGAATGCTCTTCTGATAAACTATCTACACTACCAAAATCGGTTACCTTTTTAACTCTTGGTGAAACTAACTGAATTGTATTATTCTTGTTATTAGCACAATCAGCACTACTGTTATTTTTACCCTTGGCATTAGCAAGAGATGCCCAGTGCGAGTTTGTTGGTGGTGATGAACTCAAACTAGTGGAATTACCTATATTTCCAGTATAAAACATTTTTTCATTAGGATGTACTGCTCCGTTTCTTACATTTGATGCAACTATTGGAGCTGTATTGTTTCGAGGTTTGTTCGCATTATTAATTGATTTTTTTACCGCAATATTTACGGGCTGGGTTGGCATATTTGGTTTTATAGTCATTATTTGTGATGGTGATCTAGCACCATTATTGTGAACATTGTTGGTTGTTACCGCTGATGGTAATTGAGGCGATTTATTAGCATTATTGGCAACAGATTTCTTTTCCATTTCTTGCTTTAATACGTCCATATATTTACTCATTTGGCTAAAAAATAATGGGATATCACTAGCATTTAGTAATGATGGATCGGGTAGTTGTACTGCTATTACATCCTCATAAAACTCCTCTTTACTAGCTTGCTCAATTAATTCAGATACTTCATTAATATTTGAAGTGTCATTAGAAGTGCAATCAGATTGTTCTTCTTGATCATCAGAGAACGAATCCCTAATAATAGTTGAAGATTCAAATTCTTTGTGCTTTTGTGCTTCTACAAAATCATGAAGCATATTTTGCGCAGCAGGATCATAAATGTTATTAATATGATCTACTTCAATATCAGCAGCATCAAAATCAGCAGATTGATTCAATAAGAACTGATCATCTAACTGAGGACTAATATTTTTCTTGTGTGAATTCACTGCTTTAGCTTTTATAGCAGTATTTAGTGGCTGCCATGCGTCATGAGCACCATGCCTTCTAGACACACTTATACTTCCACTAATCGAGTTTCTTAGTTGATTGGTATTGGCGGCAGCACCAACCGATGGTGATGTTCTAACCAATAATGCGTTATTCGTTCGTGGTGATGGTGGACGTAGCGATGGTGACGCGTTCTTCCTCCTGGGCAACACAGTGACGACAGGCTTCATGATACTTCCTCGCTACTAGATTCCTGCTTAAATCAAGTGAACCTTGAACAAAATTTAAATATTTCTTTTGTCGCCCACCAAATTTTGTCGGGTCAGAGTCTTTGAGAAAGATACCAAGAAATCACGGAGTTCCGCCGACCAGGCCCTGCTGGACCTGGTGGAATGAGGCAGTGAATGCTTCAATTAGGATTGTGGGAGTCAGAATAAACGACCCTTTTACTGTGTTACTAGCAGAGTTACTCCAAACACAACAATATTGGGGACACATGGTGAGGGTTAGTGGTAGGGATCGGGGTTGAGGTCACTAACCGGTACACTTTTCTATGGGCCCATAGTATGGGGAGAAAAAAATGTTATACAATAACAGATAAAGTAAAAACGTTTTGATCAGACAAGTGAGAGTCGGTGAATGTGTCCCTTTTGCCAATTTACTAATGTTTGAAAAATGTAGGTGTATAATGAGGGTTAGTGGAGTGCTCATTTATGTAGATTAATATTATTAGACCATGGAATCTAATTACAAGAACCAATAAATGCCCCGAATTTCCTTGGCCGATACCTCCTTATATCCCTCAAAAGAAGCCCAACTGCCGATATCGCGGCCCTCTCCTGAGTTTTAGTTTTCAAAAAGAAATAAAGTCCATTTAACAATGATATATATTATTTATTAAATACATTTTTGCATATTTTTGTGGATTAATCAACTCGCTCTACGCAATGACCCAAACACACCATGTTTCGACGAGTCAAAATTCACATACCTACAAGAAGGCCGAAGGATAATGCCCCACTCGTTAAATTACAAATCAAAATGTTAAATTGTATTTTATTTGTTTAATTCTTTGAATTTTTCGATTAATCGATCAACAACAGTGGGATCTGCAAGGGTAGTGACGTCACCGATGGAGTCTTCTTCACCAGCTGCTATTTTTCTTAATATTCTCCGCATTATTTTACCACTTCTTGTCTTTGGTAAATCAGAATATATAATAAAGTCAGGGGTTGCGATAGGACCGATAGCAGTGCGTACTGCATTTTTTAATTTATTTGTTAATTCATTGGTACCTTCAATACCTTGTTTTAAAATCACATAGCAACCGATACCTTCCCCTTTAATTTCATGAGGAAAACCGATAACTGCAGCTTCACTAACCTCCGAGCAAGAAACTAATGCGGATTCTACTTCAGCAGTACCAATGCGGTGTCCAGATGGATTAATGACATCATCCACACGACCAGTGATCCAGTAGTAACCGTCACTGTCACGTCTGCAACCATCACCCGTGAAATAAAAACCTATAGAAGTCATAGTAAACATTCAATTATGAGTAATTGGTTCATATAAATTGACTATAATTGAGAGGGCATCCATCAGATATAGATTATTGCATATTAGTATCCTATCAGTAACTAAAAACTATCCCTTTTCAAGAATGGAATTTATCAATAGATAAAAATATTATCGATCACTTGGATTTTCACTTCGTAAATAATATATTACCTGGATATGGGCGCATATATACATTTAAATAACGGTCATGATCGCCATATACTGTTCTCGCAATAGATGGCCATGGTCGCTTGATGCATAGTACACCTTCAACATTATTACCTTGTATTTCTTTTCCACTGGTTGGATCCACTACACAGAAATCAATGCCAAAGTATGGTAAAGCACACGATCCAGGCTTCATAGGATGAACTCCGTGCAAGTTAGTAGCCACATGACCACCAGTTTCAGTTTGCCAATATGTGTCAACTATAGTGCAATTACCACGTCCAACATTATCATTATACCAGCGCCAAGCTTCAGGATTAATTGGCTCACCGACAGTACCTAACACACGCAGTGATGACAAATCATAACTCTTTATTGGCTCCGTATCAAAACGCATTAATGTTCGAATAGCAGTTGGGGCAGTATAGAACTGAGTAACTTTGTACTTTTGTACAACATCCCAATAACGATACGAGTTGGGATAGGTAGGAATAGATTCAAACATAACAGTAGTCGCACCGTTACATAATGGTCCATACACTATGTATGTATGTCCTGTTATCCATCCACAATCAGCGACACAACAATAAATATCATCTTTCTTTAAATTAAACGACCAATCAGTAGTCATTGCGGCTTGTAATAAATAGCCCGCGGTAGTGTGAGCTACACCTTTAGGCTTACCCGTCGAACCAGAAGTGTATAGAATGAATAGAATGTCTTCACTATCCATCCATTCACATGGTGCATAAGGCCTTGCTTTAAGTAATTCTGGTGCCATCATCACATCTCTTTTCTCAGCCATATTAATACTACCACCGGTGCGATTAAATACGAACATATGTTTTACTTCAGGGCATCCAGCAACAGCTTCGTCAGCAATATTTTTTAATTTTAGAACTTTACCACCACGTAGACCTTCATCAGCAACAAAAATATACTTGGAATTACAATCAATGATTCGACCTTTTAATGATTCCGATGAAAATCCTGCAAAAACTATTGAATGAATAGCTCCAATACGGCAACAAGCCAGCATAACCATCGCTAGCTCGGGGATCATGGGCATGTAGATGGTGACCACATCGCCTTTCCTCACCCCATGACTTGTCATCACATTGGCAATTTTACATATTTCGCGATGTAATTCATTGTACGAAATTTTTTTATCTGTTCCAGGTTCATCGCCTTCCCATATAATAGCAGTCTGGTCGCCTCTGGTAGCCAAGTGTTTATCTACACAATTGTAACATACATTAAGCTTTCCTTCTGTGAACCATCGAACATCCCCTTGGATAAAATCACCTTTCGATACATTTTTGTATGGACTAAAGAATTCTAATACAAGAAACAAGTGAAAATCAACCCGTGAATTATAATGAAGTGATAAAAGTGTGTACCTAGGTATTTATTAACTTCCTTCGACCAAAATTCAACAGGGTAATTTATACTTTGATGGTGTCGTTGATGGTACTCGTTCCAGCCATTGGCACCACCAATAGGCGCATGCAGCGAAGGCGGAGATCCAGATGGAATTGGAGGCACAGCTGTAGCCATATCCGTTACACTGCACAAGCGAGCGAGTGAGTGAGTGAATCTATGTAGTTGCCAGGCCTCACTCAGGCTTCACATTGATGGTCCGGCCTTCATTCAATGATTCCAAAGAAAAAAATGAGAACAATCAACGATGTGACTGAGGATACATAAATAGTAACGACTGCATTGGTGGAGACACATGCATAGTCATTCGGACATTGGTATTTACTAAAATATACAATAATAACTTAATGAATTGATAAAATAATAACTTAATGAATTACGTTTGCTGCTTTAACTACAAATTCGACATCAGAAGCGTTGCCCGCAAGAGTGTCGGTACATGTTGGATTCGAAGCAATTTCTTGGTATGCATCACAAACTGTGGATAGTGTGTAAACCCATTGTTTGTAGCTCTTTTCATCATGACAAATGAATTCCACATTATCCATCGCCACTAATTCAGAATGTAATCGGGGAATTAATGCAAACTTAAAGTTTTCACTAGCAAATGCTAAATCATGTTCCGATGTCAACAATTCTTTGACACCAAATTCACCATTTCCAAGGATAGCAGCCTTGAATACATTTCGTATCGATGCAATATTTCGTCTAAACTTCTTTTGGTCTGTCTCAACGTAATAATTCCATAGTTTGATAGGCACTTTAATCAATGGATTGGACTGCTTGAAGTAATCATTTTCGCTTTTGTACATATCTACCTTGCCCTTCTCTAATACCGCGTAGCATTTTGAATATGTTCCACCTTCTTCCAATGGTATACGTCGCCATATTGTGCCTTGACACCTTGATTTTACCATTTCAAATGCTTCACGTAACTTCTGATCATCAGTTTTTTCCACTACATTGGTAGGATTATCACCTTTCAATGTTGCACTCTTATTAAGTGCACTGTCTTTCACTAACAATAATGTAATATCTGGATCACGGATAAAATATTCATATGTTACTCTTCCATGATGCACTAGTAAAATATATCCAACTAAGTAACAAAAAGTACATATTGCAGCGATTGGTCGTGGATATAATGACCAACATTGTATACAAGCCCCAATAAATAATGATGAAATAGATATTACACCTAAAAGGAAAATTAGTCCTTGTTGCACTCTCATTTTTTCCGCAGCAACTTTAACTGCCTCTTCCGATTCTCCTTTTAATGACATAGATGGACCGAACATGACCACGATCGTTGCTTGTGACAAACAGAATAATGCTGCCACAAAGCATATCGTGAAAAATACGAAATAAAAGTACGCCAACACAGTCGATTCATCGTCATTCGTATACAATGACGTCGATATCTCCGTAGTACACGCAGTAAACGCAAAGCCAGCAATCAACGCTGCTTGTGTTGCTACCGCCGAAAGATTTGACGAATACAATTGAACCAAGTTCGCTTGAATCCCAAGCATCCCCTCAGTGAGGTTCGCCTTGAGCATGCGCTTCTGGGCCGCGATCATCTTGGAGTGGTCGGATGGACGCGCGAATCACTAACTGTTTCTTCCCTCAAAAAGACTTCAATCTAAGGTAGTAGGAAGTTCCTACCCATGATAGGTAACCTATCCCAAAAAACTGTAATTACATACCGGTGGAGTACCGGGAATGTACAAATTGTGAATTACAATAGTATCTTCCTGCCGCTGTACAAAGGATCATACTGCTAATCGCACTTACCGACCCATTTGCTGCATGCGATTTCTATTACGTTGAAATTAATTCAATTAAGCCATATCTTTGGAATAAATCCTGATTTATTTCGGGTACTGTTGTGCAACCAAAAGAATTCGAAATTAATGGTTTATTATCGCATCGATGTATTGTAACATTCCGCTGAACTATAAAAATGCCACAAAGACGGAATAGAGGAATGAAAAAAATTATTTAACAACTGAACAATAGTACATTTTTATCAAGCAGAATTATTTTTACGTTTTTTAGGAGAACCAGATTCAACATCATCGGCCTGCGAAGAAGATGATGCATTCTTTCTTTTCCCTGCCGACTGAGTCTTGAGTTTGGCCCTCTTATCAAGAATATCAGCCTGCTCATGCGCATTTCGAGCAGCATAAAGATCGTCTACTCTGTGCAATTCGCACTGTGCACCATCTGATTTTAATTGAGTATTTAATTTTTTAAGATCTTTCATTTTCAGTGTAAGCACCATTTGTTTACTACCTGCTTTGGTCTCCTGACGGGCAAATGTCGCATACGGCACATTGTCTTCATTAACCGATACTAATACTTTTTTCTCTTTTATTAAAAATGAAAAATCAAATAAATTCTCAACGGTTTGAACAGGATCTAGTGGATCAACTAAAGACTCGATATTAAACGTTTTTATACTTCCATCTGGTCCAGGAGCAGATTTTGCTTCAGCATACCTCGCAAGTGCTATAAATCGAGCATTTGTAGCTTCATCGACATCGTCATTATTACCTTTTCCACCTTGGGTTACTTCATCCGCTCGTATTTCAACTAATTTTTCTTCTTTCTTTTTTGTCACAGCACTTTTAGTTCGAACTTTTTCTTGGCGCTTTAATGGACCTAATAATGTTAGTAATGGTGGCGTAGGTGATGTCAATGACCCTATATCACCACCTAATAATTCCCAAGAAAAATACCCACTTTCATCTAAATATTTCCCTTGTAAACCAGTTACAAAGCTATCAAAGTTTAAGATTCTTGACAAATTATCCATAACTGACGCTCTTTTCTTCATAATATTCGACAACATACACATAGTAATGGTATCGTTAAGTTGTTCCCTCGTTCTATTAACTCCTTGGAACAATTCATTATTTTCATATCTAATAGCATCAAATTCTCCCGTTTTAGTGATGATATCATCTCGTTGCGAGTGTAATTTATCGTGAATAACATATTGTTTCTTCCTTAATTCTCTATTTCTCTCTGCTTCCGCCTCTATTTCCTCCTCTGTCAGAATTTTTTGTACATTTTTTTTTGTAGTCATAACTGAACTTGCGATATTGGTGGCTTGCTCGACGGACGTTTAGATGTCTCTCCGACGTACTCGTGACTCGCTCAATCAAACAATTCAAAAAAATTTGCTTTGCTAAACCGGAATGTAAGTCGGCCCAGTCAGACTAGACAGTTCTAATATTATGATGATGAAAATAGGATCATATATAATTATAATTACTTGTTTATTTACATATAAATTTGTTACTGTTTCCTTAAACCCTTGCCTGGCCGAATCTATTATTTAAATTACCGTTTAAGTCCATGTCTAAGTCATAATCATCTACTGGAAATCCTGCTGCCTCTTGCTGTGCTAACGCCTCTAAACCATCCGCCATCAACGCAGCCCATTTTTCCTTACTATGTAAAACATCATCAGGAATGCCTAGCATTTCTGCCATTTGAGGATCACTCAAGAATTGTTGACGTGCTGCTTCAATTTGCTCTGGACTGGATAAAATATCTTGGACAGACTTTAAGGTTGACTCAGTGTTACCGTCTAATAGACTACTCAACAATTGTCTTTGATCTTCTTGAATACCAGGGAATGATTTAATATATTCTTTAATTGAACTAGTATCACCATTCATTACTAAAAATAGAACATACGTTAATTCAAGTCGGTTAATTAATGAATAACTAATGAAATTGGCGAATGAATTATGTACCTGCTTCTAAGATTTCTTTCATGTTATCTGGTACTTGATCGATAATTTCCTGCATTTTCGCTGGATCATTAACAAACTCTATAATTGTATCAGTATATGTTTTCAGAGAATTTATTCCTTCCACTATTGTTGCTTTTAATAAATCAGGATTTGAGAATTGAGGAGAATTTATTAACTCTCTCAATTCTGCATTGTCATCATATCCTGGCACCTGCATAATAATATTTTTTACTGATTCTGGTGTGATCATTGAATCAAACTCTGGACTATCCACTAAAGTCTCCATCATGGTAGTGTATGCATTCAACATATTACGTATATTTTCAGCAACATTATTATTGTTGTTATTATTATTACCAAAATTATTTCGTGTATTTCTACTTGGTGCATTTCGTTGTTGTTTAGGTACATTTACACTTACCTCCTCGTCATCCTTCTTCTTTCTGCTTCCCCAAATACCGCGCCCTGCGACGATACACACCAAGCACAGCAACACGGCAACCAAAATGATGATCCTCATACTTAATCCTCACACTTCTTCTTCTTCACTCACGCACTCGTTCGACGACGTTCTATGACATCAAGTTCCTGCCGGTCCTACGTAGAAATATCAATAGAAATAAACGACATTGAAGTGACATATTGAATTGTATGTAGAAATTCTGTGAGGTTTCATAAGTGCGTACTATCGAAAGTTACTTTCCAGAAACAAATTTAATAACATTCAATCAATTACGAATGCATTTATCCACCACTATCTCATTCATCACTGCTTACAGTACCATTAATTTATATTGTTTTCTCTCTTTCTTTTACATCACCGGAAAAGTTAGGGATGAAAATGAACCTATTCTCCCTCTCGGGAAAACCTTTCGTGGTGAATTAAAATTGAATTAAAGTTACCAAAATGGGTATCTGCGTGTCCGTCGAGGGCTCTGCCGCGGCGACGAACGGCACAGGCAATGGCGACAATTACCGCAGTTCCTTCGCGGCGCGCGGCAGAAGCGTCTCCACCATGAACCAGCACACAGTGAATCCTGACATCAAAGTTCATACTGTTGTATCTAGTGAACTTGATTGTAATCATGCTGCATCCATGAAGATTCCTCTTGGTGACTGCAGTGATGAGCAATTAATGGCTGAAGTTGCAAGAAGAAAACTTGATTTGCATGATAAGATCACAGATGCAGTTGTGAAAGAAACATATGAATTAGGCCGTACATTAGGTGTTGGTGCATCCGGTGAAGTGGTATTAGCAACACATAAAGTAACAAAAGCTAAATTTGCTTGTAAAGTTGTTCGAAAGGATTCAACGATGAATGATGCTCAATCAATGTCTACCGAAATTGAAATCATGAAGCGTATACGACATCCTAATGTTGTCAGTATGTATGAATTATACGAGGCTCCAAAATGTTTATGGATTATATTAGAGTTAGTTGAAGGTGGTGATTTACTCCAATTTATAGCACAGCAACCAAAATTGACAGAAAGAATGATAGCAAAATTTATGGAACAAATATTCAAAGGTGTCCATTATCTTCATTCATTAGGCGTTGTACATCGTGATTTAAAGTTAGATAATATATTACTGTCCGATACACCACCAAATAATGCAATTAAAATTGCTGATTTTGGTTTATCGGCGTTAGTTAGATTAGGTGTAAAGGGTTATGATCCAGATGAAAGTAATAAAAGAAAAAAATTTAAAGAATTAACAGATATGTGGGGTACTAAAGAATATTTTGCACCAGAAATGATCAGACAAGCATATGGTCCTCAAGCAGATGTATGGGCAGTTGGCTGTTTATTGTATGAAATGTTATGTGGTCGTCAAGCATTTCCTGTACGTCGTGATGATCATGAAGATTCATTTTTTGGTAGAATTAAACGTGCTGAATACGATTTGCATGGTCAGTGTTGGAATGTAGTCAGTAGTGAAGCAAAAGGATTAATTACTTCTTTATTACAAGTCGATCCAGAAAAAAGATTAAGTGCATCTGAAGCATTAAACCATAGCTGGATTGTAAAATATAGAAGTGGCAAACATATAGTAGAACCTGCGGAACATTCTGTTACACATAGTGGCAAAGATGTTGATGCAAATTTAGCAGATGCCCACTCATTCCTGAAGAAAAGGTGGTCTGAAAAATTGAAGAAAAAACCAAAGAAGCATTAATGATTTGTTAAAAAAACAGTAATCTAATTAACCAATTAGTCTTCCAACAGAGCTCTTGATCATCAGTTATCCTAGTCGAAAATATTGAAATGTGTAACCCTAAGCAGCCCTATGAAAATTTCAAGTTTTCTCCGGAAAGAAAAAAAAACATTACAGTTACGTCGGAAAACGCT
>JACCDO011332684.1_pt1 | contig 26996 bp, 25 predicted proteins | sample 7446101 | NCBI WGS metagenome assembly JACCDO01 (sample SAMN15323440, study PRJNA562643) | freshwater metagenome | isolation source: river surface water | place: USA:Blue River Watershed | collected 2017-08-16 | reverse complement strand
CTTCGGAATCAATTCCGCCGCACCTTGCCCTAGTAAATCTTGGGCAACAGCCAAACCTAGTGCTTCTGCATCGGCAAGTGATTGCACTACTCCTTTGCCATGGGCTAGGCAGATGGCTTTGCCATCAGTGCTCGCGACAAAAGAGCGAATTTGCAGTTGGTTTTGATCCCAAGTAGCGTGCGCAGCTAAGGGCACTTCACAAGAACCGCCTAACTGGCGAGAGACCATCCGCTCAGCAGACACTGCCAAGAGTGTTGGCATGTCATTTAAGGGGGCTAACCAGTCTTTGATGTAGGGATGGGTAGTGAGAGTCTCAATACCTAGGGCTCCTTGCCCAGCAGCGGGGGTATAGGGATCGTAGGGCAAGAAGGCTCGAATACGACTTTCGAGTCCTAAGCGCTTTAAACCAGCAGCGGCCAAAATAATGGCTTGGTACTCGCCACGATCTAGCTTACCCATGCGGGTATCTAAATTACCGCGTAGGGGCTCAATCACTAGATGGGGAAAACGGGCTCGTAGTACCGACTCACGGCGCAGACTCGATGTCCCCACAATGGCACCAGCTGGAAGATCTTCTAAGCTGGCATAGTCATTCGAAACAAAGGCGTCCCTGGCATCTTCTCTAGCCATCACGCACGTTAAATCAAAACCGTCTGGCATGACCATCGGTACATCTTTGAGTGAATGGACTGCCAAATCCGCTCTGCCATCTTCTAAGGCCGTTTCGAGCTCTTTGACAAATAAACCTTTACCGCCCACTTTAGATAAGGCCTTATCCAAAATCTGATCCCCCCGGGTGGTCATCCCCAAAATCTGGACATCACAGTCCGGATAGAGCTTTTGTAGGCAAGCTTGTAGGTGCTGCGCCTGCCACATGGCTAGGCGAGATTCGCGGGAGGCAATGACGAGGCGCTTGGGGGCTGCAGGGGTAGTGCCAGAGGGGGAATTTAGGGTTTGGGGCATAGCATTGAAATAAATATCACTAATTTTTTCTATAAATCTAGAGGATATTACTAATAAGTAAGTGAAACATTAACATTTAGTTAGACTAAACTAAATTTGATCTTCAATATTAATTTGTCTTGGAATAGCAATGCCCCTGAACTTTCCTTTTACAGCAATTGTTTCACAAGCAGAAATGAAGCTAGCGATTACGCTTTGCACAATCGATCCCTTGATCGGTGGTGTTCTGATCTTTGGCGATCGCGGAACTGGAAAGTCCACCACTATTCGCTCCCTGGCGGCACTATTGCCTTCCATGAAATCAATTACTGGATGCCAGTACCACTGCAACCCAGAATCAAAAAATCTTTGTAGCGAGTGTGAGGTAAAAAATGCTCAGGGTATTAAGTTAAAGGTAGAGAATATTGCTGTGCCGGTCGTGGACTTACCACTTGGTGCGACAGAAGACAGAGTAGTCGGCGCATTAGATATTGAAAAAGCCCTGACACAAGGTATTAAATCTTTTGAACCAGGACTTCTTGCAAAAGCCAATCGTGGTTATCTATATATTGATGAAGTCAACTTACTCGAAGATCACTTAGTTGATCTATTAATTGACGTAGCCGCTTCCGGTGAAAATATTATTGAGCGTGAGGGTTTAAGTATTCGTCATCCTGCGCGCTTTGTATTGATTGGCAGCGGTAACCCTGAAGAGGGTGAGTTGCGCCCGCAGATGCTTGATCGCTTTGGTTTATCAACTGAAGTAAGGACACCTAGTGACTTTAAAGAGCGAGTAGAGATCATTAAGAGACGCGATGAATTTGAAAGAAATCCAGAACTCTTTATTGCTAAGTGGAGTAAGGCAGAAGAAGAGTTCAAGAAAAAAATTCTGAAGTCTCAAAAACTCTTAGACAAGGTGGAGGTGGATGATGGCTTGCTGGAGGTTGCTACCAAGCTTTGCGCCCATTTAGGAACTGATGGCTTAAGAGGTGAGTTGACGCTATTAAGAGGTATTAGAGCCTTAGCTGCGTTTGAGGGCAAGAAGAAAGCCAATCTCGATCACCTGAAAAAAATTGCTCCCCTTGCTCTCGGTCATCGATTACGACGTAATCCACTTGATGATAGTTCTTCAGGAGCACGTATTGATCGTGCTATGCAAGAGTTCTTTGCAACAAAGTGAAATCAGATCAGACAGCTTGGTTTGATGCAAATTTAATTGCCATTTTGATGGCAATTAATCCTAGAGGTCTCAAGGGAGTTACGGTCAAAAGTCAATTTGGCCCAATAAGAGATGCATGGCTTGGGTATGCAAAGGATTTATCTGCAGCATGCGGCATGCAAATACTCAAAGCTCCCGCCAATATTTCGGCTGAGCAACTCATGGGTGCATTGGATATTGAGGCCAGCCTACAGGCAGGCTCATTAATCATGAGTAAGGGTCTTTTAGAGAGAGTGGAAGGCAATCTCCTTTTGCTCCCCATGGTAGAGCGCATAGATTTACAGGCAATTGCGCTGATCTCCCAAGCCCTTGATGAAAAAAATACGGTTGATGCTGCCACCCATTTTGGAGTCATTGCATTTGATGAGTCAGATAGTGCGGATGAGCTTATTAGTCCACGACTCTTGGATAGGCTAGCCTTTGAGCTTTACTTAGACCAATTTTCGATGGCTGATATCAGTCAATCTCTTGAGGTTGATGCGCAAGATATTCATGAGGCAAGAAAACTTTTGCCTTCAATCAAGTGTGATGACGAGTATGTCGAGGTCATGACAAAAGCAGGCCTTAGTCTTGGCGTGATCTCCTTAAGGGCCAATCTATTTGCACTAGAGACGGCAAAAACCTTAGCTGCACTGAGAGGTTTGCAGGAGGTTGGTCAGAGTGAAGTGATTGATGCTGCACGTTTGGTATACACCCCCTCTAAACGTATGCAAATTCCTCCCGAGATGGAGCAGAATGATCAGGCAGATCAAAATGCCGATGATCATCAAGATGACCACGATTCGAATAATCAACCTGAAGATTCTCAAAACGAGCCAGAGACATCGGATGAGCAGAATCAGGAGCAGCCATCTAAAGAAGATCTGGAGGACATTATTGTGGAGGCCGTTAAGGCTTCAATTCCGCCTCAGTTTTTACGCCAAGCCAAGCAAAGCATGCGGTCTGGTAAGTCTGCTTCAAACAGCTCAGGCAAATCGGGAGCTGTTCAGAAAAGTTTTTTCAGTGGGAGGCCGCTCAGTTCCTGCAAGGGTAGGCCTAATGATGGCAGGCGTCTCGATATTCTCAAAAGCATTAGAGCGGCTATACCTTGGCAGCGATTACGAGGCATGGTGCCTAGTGATATTCAGCAGAAAACAGTCCGAAGCAAGATCGACTTTAGATCAGAAGACCTCCACATTAAGCAGTATTTAAGAAGGCGAGGAACGGTCACTATTTTCTTGGTTGATGCTTCTGGATCTTCTGCAACGCAGCGTTTGGCTGAAGCCAAAGGCGCTTTAGAAGAATTATTGGCTGAGTGCTATATCCGGCGCGATGAGGTTGCTATGGTTTCAATGCGCGGTGCTAAGGCAGAAATTGTTCTACCACCAACGCGATCGCTTGCTAGGGCTAAAAGGAATTTAGCAACTCTTCCAGGTGGAGGGGGCACACCCCTAGCTGCAGGTTTTCGGGCTGCTAATGAGATGGCTATTTCACTTGAGCGCAAAGGTTTAACGCCCATTATTGTCATCATGAGTGATGGCAAGGCCAATGTAAATCTCAATGGTGTTGGTGGAAGGGCGGGCGCTCACAGTGACGCTTTGATGGCGGCCAAAGAATTACGCATTAAAAACCATCGACTCTTGTTTGTCGATACCTCGCCTCAGCCCGAGGTGTTAGCTCAAGAATTATCTAGTGCCATGGCTGCACAATATTTTCCATTGCCATTTACTAGCTCTGGTAAAAAAATATCGCAGGCAGCGATCCAGCTGGCAAATTATTAATGTATTTTCTTTTGCGATAATTTCTTAAGAACTTTTTGGCCTCTGAAATAAGCATTGGCAAAAAGTACCAAGCCAGCAAGAACACCTAAACCCAACAAGATATTAACTACTGTGGACATGGCTTCCTCCTTGTTCATGTAAAGCTTCTTTAATTAATTCAAGGGCAAGTTTTTCATTCCCTTCATGAAACATATGCCCTCCTTTAATTTCAATCATCTTTGCTTGATTGAAAGACTCCTGAATCACTTGACGTAAAGCTGGCGCTGGAATCCAGCCATCATCTTCGGTCAAGATAAAAGTCAGCTCAGACTTAATTTGACTGCATTGCTCAAGCAAGCCTGGTATATCCGTGCCCGCCATAAAGCTCATAGATCCATTGAGATGATGGGCATTCTTAAATAAGGTTTTGTATCTCTCTCGCTTCTCAGCATCGAGCTTGGTATTGGTTGAGTCAATCAAGCTATCGATCATTTTGGTATGGGGTAGAAGATCACTTAGCACTGCAGTAAAGAATGAGGAAGTCACTATCGGATTCAAAAATGGCGCGACAAATTTATGATAAAAACTCGGCAAACTAATGAGCGATGGATTTAGGCCCACAATGGTTTTTGCCTGCTTGTTTTTAAGCGTGTAACTCAGAGCTAAGGTAGCTCCTGCTGAGTGACCGATGATGTGGTCGAAATACTCAATCTTGAGAGCCTCTCTGAGTTCTGAGAGTTTGTCGGCTAGAGCATCTAGGTTGAGATCTTTCTTGCCATGATTTTTGGTGAATCCATGACCCGGTAGGTCTGGCGCAATCACGGTGTAATTTTTTGCCAGCTCGGTAAATAAATTTCCCCAGGTATGAGCGGAGGATCCAGTGCCATGAAGAAGAAGGACATGAACAGGTGAGTTGCCTGCAATTTGCACGTGCCAAGATAAATCTCCAGTCTGAATATTGCGGCTGAAGGATCTATTGGGCCAATTTTCTGGTATTCCAGTAATCATCTTCTTTAAAAACCATTCTTAATCAGGGTAAACCCTTGCATTTTGGTTTGACAGTGACAGAAATAGTGTCTATATTTTTTTACATAGTAAATTGTATTTTAAATTAGACAAAGAAACCTATTTCTTTTAAAGGGGTAAAAGCCATGTCACCCATCAAGCATTTAGAGAGAGCTCTTGAGCACGCCTTGAAATCTCATGAGTCAGATAAGGGTCCGGCGCTACTGAGCAAAGCAATTCGGCACGCTGTATTTCCGGGAGGTGCGCGCATTCGACCTCAACTCACTTTAGCAGTAGCCCAAGCTTGTGGCAATGATGATCCACAGTTGTCGATGGCTAGTGCGATTGCGGTGGAGATGATTCATTGCGCGTCTCTGGTACATGATGACTTACCTTGTTTTGATGACGCAGATATGCGTCGCGGTCAAACTTCTGTCCATAAGGAATATGGAGAGAGATTGGCGGTGCTCACCGGTGATGCGCTCATTGTGATGGCGTATCAAACGATTGCCGCAGCCTCAAGACGATCCTCACAGCGCTTAGCGCCGATCATTCAAACCATTTCACAAGGTGTCGGTGCTCCATTTGGAATCATCGCTGGACAGGCTTGGGAGTGTGAGAATCAAGCAGTTCTCAGTGATTATCAGAGAGCAAAAACTGGCGCGTTATTTTCTGCGGCAACGGCAGCTGGTGCTCAAGCAGCAGGTTCAGACGCTGAGACATGGAAAGGCTTAGGTGAGTGGCTTGGAGAGGCATACCAGGTTGCAGATGACATTCGTGATGTACTCGGTGATGCACAGTTTCTTGGAAAACCTTCTGGGCAAGACCAAGAACATCATCGCCCAAGTTCAGCTAAAGAGCTGGGCTTAAATGGCGCCGTTGAACATTTTGATCATCTCGTTAGCAAAGCAATTGGCTCCATTCCTAATTGTCCAGGTGATGGCTATCTTAAGAAACTGGTTACTTTTGAAGCCGAAAGATTATTACCTTCCTCTTGGTTTGAGCGTGGAGAAAGACAAGTTGCAATTGCCGTTCAAAGACAAGCAGCCTAAACAAGTACTTTGTAAGAATGACTCAAACTCAATCTCTGTCGATTCCAGATAGTCAACACGACTACAGTCTTTGGGAGAGACTTTGTATTCTTCGAGATCGGTTGATTGCAGACACTCGATTTCAAAATCGTGTTGCAAAAATTCCTTTCTTAAAAAATATTGCCAAGAAAAGGGCTAATCAATTATTTGATGTTATGGCTGGATTTGTGTACACACAAATACTTCTCTCATGCGTACGCTTAAATCTCTTTAATCTTTTAAAAGATGGCCCATTAGATTTAGCAGATATCAAAAAGAGTTGCAGTCTTGATGCGATCCCTTTAAAAAAATTATTGGATGCCGCTGTCTCGATTCAATTATTAGAGATGCGTTCGCAGCAACGATATGGCTTAGGTACATTAGGTGCACCGATGGTGGGTAACACTGCACTATCAGCCATGATCGAACACCATACCGTTCTCTATGAGGATCTACGTGATCCACTGCTGCTTCTATCTGGTGATGTTGAAATTAAGAAGATGGAGAAGTTTTGGCCTTATGTTTCTCCTGACCAGCAAGATCAAGAAGCATTGAAGGATAAAGAGCGCGTTAAAAATTATTCTGATTTGATGTCAGCCTCTTTGCCTTTAGTGGCGGACCAAGTAGTAGATGCGTATGATTTTTCTCAGCATCAATGCTTGATGGATGTTGGTGGTGGACAAGGAACATTTCTAAAGCGGGTTTTCTCAAGCGCTCCACAACTGCAAAGAAAGCTATTTGACCTTCCAGGTGTTGCTAACCTGGCTAAAGATAATTTTTTAGTTGCTCCCGATCATCAGAGTATTGAGGTGTACTCAGGAGATTTTTTCAAAGACTCGCTGCCAACCGGCGCAGATTTGATTACCTTAATACGTGTGATTTTTGATCACGATGACGAGCGAGTCAAAATTCTATTAAGGTCAATATTCCAGGCATTACCAGCGGGTGGCAAGTTACTAGTAGCAGAGCCGATGGCCGATACGCCTGAACACCCCGCCATGGGGCATGCCTATTTTGGCTTCTATTTACTGGCTATGGGCAGGGGTAGACCCAGAACCATTCAAGAAATTAGCAACTTAGCGGCACATGCTGGATTTAAGGGTGTAGAAGTATTGCGCTGCAGTATGCCAATTAATGCCCAAGTTTTACTAATTAGTAAATAAATCAGGGTAATTACTAATGACTAGAACTCTATTAGTGTATAAATTAGTTTACATAAAGAGAGTAAATTAAAATATACATATGCTTAGTCAACTACATTCAACTGCCGTTTTGCTTGAGTCCCCCCGGGAACTCAGGCTCAAACGTCTTTTGTTGGATGAGCCAACAGATACAGATGTAGTTGTGCAAATTGAATGGAGCGGTATCAGCACAGGAACTGAAAAGATGCTGTGGAATGGAACGATGCCAGATTTTCCAGGAATGGGTTACCCCTTAGTGCCTGGTTACGAATCGGTTGGAAGAGTGACTCGAGCTGGAAAAAATTCTAAATTAGATCTTCATCAACGAGTGTTTGTGCCTGGTGCGAAATGTTTTGGAGATGTCAAAGGCTTATTTGGTGGAGCTGCATCTCATGTTGTTGTGCCAGGTGACAGAGTAGTTGCGCTCCCAGAAGCTATTGGTGAAGAGGGCGTGTTGTTGGCGCTAGCAGCTACAGCCTATCACGTCACTCAAGGTAAAAAAGCATTGCAGCCGGATCTCATAGTCGGACATGGTGTGCTGGGAAGACTCATTGCCAGAATCGCCGTGCTATTGGGGCATAAGCCTGTAGTCTGGGAGATCGACACAGATCGTATGGGCGGTGCAGAGGGTTACACCGTTCTGCATCCTTGCGATGATCAAGAAAACAAATACAAAAATATTTGTGATGCAAGCGGACAAGTAAGCGTCTTGAATAAATTAATTAGTCAATTGCAATTTGGTGGCGAGATTACTCTCGCAGGTTTTTACGACAAAGATATTCAGTTTAATTTCCCCAAAGCATTTATGAAGGAAGCTAAATTCCGAATTGCTGCACAGTGGGCACCTCAAGATTTACTGGATGTAAAACAACTTATTGCACATGGAAAGTTAAGCCTCAGTGGCTTAATTACCCATCATCGCAAGCCGTCTTCAATTGATGAAGTCTATCGGACTGCATTTGAAGATCCTAGCTGTCTCAAAATGGTTGTTGATTGGAGAGAAGCATTATGAATGCGCCAAATGTCCCAAAAGAAATCACAATTCAATTTGCACAATTGAAAAAAGAGGCTGCAATTGAACCTGATAAGGTTCACACCGGCGAAATCAAAAAAGAGACTCAGATCATTGCCATTTATGGCAAGGGCGGAATTGGTAAGAGTTTTACGCTTGCCAACTTATCCTACATGATGGCTCAACAGGGCAAGAAAGTACTGCTCATTGGTTGCGACCCAAAAAGCGACACCACCTCATTACTCTTTGGTGGAAAAGCCTGCCCAACCATTATTGAGACCTCCTCTAAAAAGAAATTGGCTGGAGAAGAAGTCAAGATTGGGGATGTTTGCTTTAAGCGAGATGGCGTGTATGCCATGGAGCTTGGTGGCCCAGAAGTGGGTAGGGGCTGTGGTGGTCGCGGAATCATCCACGGTTTTGAAACCTTAGAAAAACTAGGCTTCCATGATTGGGGCTTTGATTATGTCTTGCTCGACTTCTTGGGTGACGTAGTCTGCGGCGGCTTTGGATTACCTATCGCCAGAGATATGTGTCAAAAGGTGATTGTCGTAGCTAGTAACGACCTGCAATCCTTATATGTTGCTAATAACGTTTGCTCTGCAGTCGAATATTTCCGCAAATTGGGCGGCAATGTGGGTGTAGCAGGTATGGTCATCAATAGAGATGACGGAACTGGTGAGGCAACAGCCTTTGCAGAGCAAGTTGGTATTCCAGTCCTTTCGGTGATCCCTGCAAATGATGACATTCGCAGAAAGAGTGCTAGCTATGAAATTATTGGCAAGCCTGATTCTCAGTGGGGACCTCTTTTCGAAGGTTTAGCAAGCAATGTTGCTGCGGCACCGCCTGTTAGACCTAAGCCAATGACTCCAGATGACTTACTGGGTTTATTTGCAGCTAATCAAGTCGGTAGAGATGTGGTTCTTGAGCCTGCAACGATTTTTGACATGGTTGGCAAAAATGAAGTCATTAAGCCAACCCTCGAAGTGATTTACGACAAAGCGTAAAGAGCGAACTCATCGTGAAATCCAATAAAGTCATCCCGATACAAGACCAGACAAACAATACGTCTGGGATTTCCTGCCACTCGGGGGCGGAGGATTTATTAGCGGCCGCTAAATCAGCCAATAAGAGTGAAATCTTAGGTCAGTACGCCAAAGACTATCCAAAAGGCCCACATGATCAGCCGCAAAGTATGTGCCCAGCATTTGGATCACTGCGCGTTGGCTTGAGAATGCGTCGGACAGCAACAATCCTTTCGGGATCTGCCTGTTGCGTATACGGTTTGACCTTTACTTCTCATTTTTATGGTGCGCGCCGAAGTGTTGGCTATGTACCATTTAACTCCGAGTCATTGGTTACCGGAAAACTCTTCGAAGATATTCGAGATGCGGTATACAAGGAAGCGAATCCAGAGCTTTATGACGCGATTGTCATCATCAATCTATGTGTTCCAACTGCTAGTGGAGTTCCATTACAGCTATTACCTAAAGAAATTAATGGCGTACGCATTATCGGCATCGATGTTCCTGGCTTCGGTGTGCCAACCCATGCAGAAGCAAAAGATGTTTTAGCAAGTGCCATGTTGCGCTATGCCCGTACAGAAATTGAAAGCGGCCCAGTTTCTGCGCCACGCAATGGAGTTTCGGATAAGCCTACCATCACTCTGTTAGGTGAGATGTTCCCAGTTGATCCAATCAGTATCGGCATGATGTTAGAGCCAATGGATTTAGCAGTTGGTCCTGTAGTGCCAACTAGAGAATGGCGTGAACTCTATCAAGCCATGGATTCCAAAGTAGTAGCTGCAATACATCCTTTCTATACCGCTAGCATTCGTGAGTTTGAAAGTGCTGGTCGCGCAATCGTCGGATCGGCACCAATTGGATATGAAGGTACAGCGCAATGGCTCGAGAATATCGGAGCTGCCTCTAGTGTAAGCGCAGCAAAAATCGGGAATGCAAAAGACAAGTTTTTACCAATGATCCAAGCAGCGCTCAAGGCAAAGCCGATCAAAGGTAGGATCACTCTTAGTGGCTACGAAGGTTCAGAGTTATTGGTAGCCCGTTTATTAGTTGAGAGTGGTGCAGATGTTCGTTATGTTGGTAGCGCATGTCCAAAAACAGTTTGGAGTAGTAGCGACTTAGATTGGTTAGAGCAGCATGGTGTGCATGTAGAGTATCGCGCCTCTCTTGAGCAAGATCTTGCTGCTATGAAAGAGTTTGAGCCAGATCTAGTGATCGGTACAACCCCGGTTGTACAAAAAGCTAAAGAATTGGCAATTCCTTCTCTGTATTTCACAAACTTGATTTCTGCAAGACCATTAATGGGCGCAGCTGGTGCTGGCTCATTAGCTCAAGTAATCAATGCTGCCTTAGCAAATCAAAATCGCTTTGATGCGATGAACTCATTCTTTGAAGGTGTTGGTAAAGATCATGCAACGGGTGTTTGGGAGTCTGTGCCCGTTGATCGTCCTGAATTTAAAGCGGATGTAAGGCGTCGCATGGAAAAAGCGAAGGCCAAGCAAAAAGCTGAGGAGATGGGCTAATGCTAGTTCTTGATCACGATCGCGCTGGCGGCTATTGGGGCGCAGTATATGTTTTCACTGCTGTGAAGGGTTTGCAGGTCGTGATTGACGGCCCTGTTGGCTGCGAAAACTTACCTGTGACATCCGTATTGCATTACACCGATGCTTTACCTCCCCATGAGCTGCCTATCGTAGTAACAGGTTTAGCTGAGGAGCAGTTAGGTAGAGAGGGCACAGAAGAGTCAATGAAGCGTGCCCATAAAGTATTGGATCCGGATTTGCCTGCGGTAGTAGTCACAGGATCGATCGCTGAAATGATTGGCGGCGGCGTGACTCCAGAGGGCACAGGGATTAAGCGCTTCTTACCAAGAACAATTGATGAAGACCAGTGGCAATGCGCAAACCGTGCCATGAATTGGTTATGGACAGAGTACGGTCTTAAAAAAATCCCAGAACGTAAAAGAGTTGCCGGCGAAAAGCCGAGAGTCAATATTATTGGCCCTTGCTATGGCAGCTTTAACTTATACAGTGACTTAGCCGAAATACGACGCTTGATTGAGGGCATCGGCGCAGAAGTCAATATGGTATTCCCGCTTGGATCTCATCTTGCCGATGTTCCCAAGCTAGCTGATGCCGATGTCAATGTTTGTATGTATCGCGAATATGGACGTTTACTTTGTGAAACTTTAGAGCGCCCTTATCTACAAGCTCCAATTGGCATGCAATCTACAACGGCTTTCTTGAGAAAGTTGGGCGAGCTCTGTGAACTCGATGTAGATGAGTTTATTGAAAAAGAAAAACACACCACACTCAAGCCTATTTGGGATTTGTGGCGCTCTGTTACTCAAGACTTTTTTGGTACCGCCAGTTTTGCTATTGTTGCTAATGAAACCTATACCCGAGGAATTCGAAATTTCTTAGAAGAGGAGATGGGACTTCCTTGTAATTTCGCAGTTCCTAGAATGCCAGGCAATAAAACGAATAATGTTGAGATTCGTGAGCTAGTGCAGAAGAAAACACCGCTAGTGATGTTTGGAAGTTATAACGAGCGAATGTATGGCAGTGAAATCGGAGCTCGTTTCTCCTACATTCCTGCTTCATTCCCTGGGGCAATTATTCGTCGGCATACCGGCACCCCTTTTATGGGCTATGCAGGTTCGGTCTATTTGATCCAAGAAGTTTGTAACTCTCTGTTTGATGCCTTATTCAATATTCTCCCACTGGGTTCGGAGATGGATAAGGTTGATAAAACACCTGCCAAAGTACAAAGCTCAATTAAGACAATGCCTTGGGAGCAAGAAGCGCAAGCTCTGCTCAATAAGTTAATTAGTAATCAACCTGTACTTACTCAAATCTCTGCGGCGAAAAGAATGCGAGATGAGGCAGAGCTTGAGGCACGCAAACAGAATATCGAAAGAGTCACAGTAGATTGTGTGCAGAAGTCATCGTTCTCCATTACAGCGGGAGAGGTTGTATGAGCTCAGCACAAAGAAATTACCCTGACCAAGGGTTAAACCAATATGACTTTTCCAGGTCATATCCTCAAATCTACAGGGGTGATGTAGAAAAGACCGCAAGGTCAGTTTCAAGGAGTTGTCATCATGAGTGAAAACAGATCTATATCTGGGCTTACCGATGCAGAGGCTCAAGAATTCCATGCATTTTATGTGCAAGGTCTTTTAGGGTTTGTTGCTATCGCAGTCGTCGCGCACATACTTGTATGGGCATGGCGTCCATGGTTCTTTTGATGCAGTAGTAAGTACATAGTAAATAGCGCAGCTAAAAGGAGTAGTGAATATGAAGACCAATACAGATTTAATCAATAAAAATGATTTTCAGGACACCATGTCCTTCAAGTTCATTTTCTTAGTTAGTTATGTGGTGATCTTTATCGTTGCCCTCATTTTGGTTGTGTTGCCTTCCTCTCAGAAAAGTTGGTTATTTTCTGAATCTGACGGTGCATCATTTTTAAAGTCAGTTGAGTCAGGTGTTTACAGCTTTATGTCTTACTTAAATTAGGAGAAATATTATGTGGAGAGTATGGAAGTTATACGACCCGTTACGTGCGATGGTTGCACAGGGCGTTTTTCTTTTTGCTTTGGCGGCCATGATTCATCTCATTTTATTGAGCACAGTTCAATACAAATGGTTGGATGGAATGAGTCAAGAGCAGTACAAAGCAGCAATCTCAGCAGCGAAGAAGTAATTAGAAGTGAAAACCGTAGACGAATATCTAGAAATAGCCATTCGTCTACGTACGATTAATTTATTTTGAGAAAAATTCTCATTATGTTAGGAGCACAAAATGGCCATGCTCAACTTTGAAAAGAAATACCGCGTTCGCGGTGGAACCCTCATTGGTGGAGATCTTTTTGATTTCTGGGTAGGTCCTTTTTATGTTGGATTTTTTGGTGTAACAACCATATTTTTCGCATTCTTAGGTACCGCGATGATTTTATGGGGCACTTCTCAGATGGGAGTGTGGAATATCTGGCAAATCAATATTGCTCCGCCAGACCTTAAATATGGACTTGGTGTAGCGCCATTAATGGAGGGCGGATTGTGGCAACTCATCACCATCTGTGCCTTAGGTGCTTTTGGATCCTGGGCGATGCGCGAGGTAGAGATCTCTCGCAAACTGGGCATGGGCTTACATGTACCCGCTGCATTTAGTATGGCGATCTTTGCTTACTTCACTCTAGTGGTCATCAGACCCATTTTGATGGGTGCATGGCATTTTGGTTTTCCGTATGGAATCCTCAGCCACTTAGATTGGGTATCGAATACTGGTTATCAGTATCTACACTTTCATTACAACCCTGCACATATGATTGCAGTGACATTGTTCTTTACAACAACACTAGCGCTGTCATTGCATGGCGCATTGATTTTGTCATCAACCAATCCACAACCTGGACATACAGTTAGAACACCAGAGCACGAAGACACATTCTTTAGAGATATTGTGGGTTACTCCGTTGGAACCTTGGGTATCCATCGCTTAGGTTTATTTCTAGCTCTAGCAGCAGTATTTTGGAGCGCAGTATGTATCGTCATTAGCGGACCATTTTGGACTAAAGGATGGCCGGAGTGGTGGACATGGTGGTTGAATTTACCAATCTGGGGATAGTTTTAGCTCAATTGAAAATGCGGAGAGCATGATGGAATATCAAAACCTATTTACACAAACGCAAGTAACCGGCCCCGCTAGTCATGGCGTTCCTATTAACGCATACGATATGCGTGAAAGAACTAAAACCATTGGCTTTAGTCATCTCATGGGACGACTAGGTAATGCGCAACTAGGCCCAATCTACCTTGGGCGTCTTGGTGTCGCATCATTGATGTTTGGTATGACTGCCTTTTTCATTATTGGCATGAATATGCTGGCGCAAGTGAACTGGAATCCACTGCAGTTTGTTAAAAAACTATTCTGGTTATCTCTTGATGCACCAGCACCTAAATATGGGCTGACATTTCCACCATTGAATGAAGGAGGCTGGTGGTTAATTGTGGGCTTATTCACCACAATATCCATTATGTTGTGGTGGTTGCGTACCTTCCGTAGGGCGCAAGCATTGGGAATGGGTACCCATGTACCTTGGGCATTTGCTTCTGCCATTTGGTTATTTTTAGTGCTCGGCTTATTCCGTCCCGTGTTGATGGGCAGCTGGAGTGAAGGTGTTCCCTTTGGAATCTTCTCTCACCTAGATTGGACATCTGCTTTATCCATTCGTTATGGCAATCTGTTCTACAACCCATTTCACATGCTTTCAATCGTTTTCCTCTACGGTTCAGTGCTGTTGTTTGCAATGCACGGTGCCACCATTCTGGCGGTAAGCCGCTTTGGTGGTGAACGAGAGATTGAACAGATTGTTGATCGCGGAACGGCATCTGAAAGAGCTGCGTTGTTCTGGAGATGGACGATGGGCTTTAATGCAACCATGGAATCTATCCATCGTTGGGCTTGGTGGTTTGCAGTCTTAACTCCATTAACTGGCGGTATTGGAATCTTGTTAACCGGTACGGTAGTGGAGAACTGGTATTTATGGGGAGTGAAACATAATATTGCTCCTGCCTATCCAGCGATTTATGGGACTGTAGCTGACCCAGCTTTGAAAGCACCGGCAGCCCCAGTAGCTAAAGGGGACAAAAAATGAAAAATTTGACTCAAAAAATTTCGATTGCATTGAGTATCTTTGCAATGGTGACATTGACGGCCTGCGAAAGACCGCCGATAGACGCAAAGCAAACAGGCTATCGTGGAACCGGCATGGATCAAATCAATAATCCACGTACTGATGAACAGCTGGCCAAGATCAATGAGATGCCAGCCGCACTACCTTCATCGCCGGATGGTCCAAAGGCGGGCGCGGTCTATAAGAATGTAAAGGTCTTGAATAATCTGAGTGCTGCTCAATTTAGTACCTTTATGGTTTCAATGACTGCTTGGGTTGCGCCTAATGAGGGCTGTGCTTACTGTCATAACGTCCAAAATTTTGCTGATGACTCGCTTTACACCAAAAATGTTGCTAGAAGAATGATTCAGATGAATCAGGCGATCAATGGTAATTGGGGTGATCACGTTAAGACTACCGGAGTAACCTGCTACACCTGTCACCGCGGCAACAATGTTCCGCAAAACGTTTGGTTTAATCCTGTTGAAAAACGGGGTGGCAATATGCTGGGTAATGCCAATGATCAAAACGATCCGCAAAAAACAAATGGCTATTCTTCATTACCGAATCAACCCTTTGCCAGTTACTTTGTAGCCAATGCTGGTGCCGCTCGCATCATTGGGGATACTGCATTACCTACAGGTAACAAGGGATCCTTACAAAGCACTGAGAATATTTATGGTGTGATGTCACATATGTCCCATTCACTGGGAGTGAATTGCACCTACTGTCATAACAGTCGCGCATTTAATAGTTGGGAAGAGAGTACTCCACAGCGTATTCAGGCTTGGCAAGGAATTCAGATGCTGAAAGATGTCAATACGACCTTTATCAGTCCTTTGGCCTCCATATCGCCTGCGCACCGGAAGGGGCCTGATGGTGATGTTGGTAAAGCAAACTGTGCAACTTGTCACCAGGGTGTTAATAAACCACTTTTAGGCAAGAGTATGTTGCAAGATTACCCATTCTTAGCTCCGAGCAATAACAAGCCAAAAGATGGCAATCAGCTTGCTAAGAACTAATGACCAAATCCCCATCAATCAATCTGATCGATGGGGATTTAATTTAAAGGGCGCTTGATGGACCAAAAGGTCGATCACTTTAAGATTCCAGAAAATGTAGTGGCGTATAGTCACGTCAATAATTCTGAGCGCGCTTTGGTGATTGGCGCAGGATTTGGCGGCCTTGCAGTAGCTATTCGATTGGCACTCAAAGGATATGATGTTCAGGTCCTTGAAAGACTTGGCAGCGCAGGTGGGCGTGCATATGTTCATCGTCGGCATGGTTTTACATTCGATGCTGGCCCAACCATCATTACTGCACCATTCTTATTAGAAGAACTATGGGATATGTGCGGTAAAAAGATGTCGGATGATGTTGACCTTCGGGCAATGGATCCTTTTTACCAAATTCGTTTTGCTGATGGACGTGTTTTTAACTACACCGGCGACTTGGAGCGCATGAAAGTAGAAGTCGCTAAATTTAGTCCAAAAGACCTACCGGGCTATCTCCGATTTTTAGATGAAGCTGAGAGTTGTTACAAGCTGGCCTTTGAAGACCTAGGCGACGTTGCATTTGATAATGTTCAGGACTTGGTAAAAGCCATGCCTAATCTCATTAAGATGCGCGCTTGGAAGAGTTTGTATAGCGTGGTAGCAAAGTATATTAAAGACCCGCAATTACGTGAAGTAATGAGTTTTCATCCTCTATTGATTGGCGGAAATCCTTTTTCTGTCAGCTCTGCTTATGCACTGATTAACTCTCTAGAGCGTAAATGGGGGGTTCATTCCGCCATGGGTGGGACGGGCTCCATCATTAAAGGAATGGTTGGTTTATTAAACGGCTTAGGCGTAAGCATCCGTTATGCAAGTACCGTCAAGAAAATCAATATTGTTGACAATAAAGTTACCGGCGTGACTTTGGAAAATGGCGACGTTTTATACGCTAATAAAGTGGTTTCCAACGCTGATACCGCTTGGACCTATAAAAATCTCATTGATCCAGAGTATCGTAAAGTGTGGACAGATAAAAAAATTGAAAACGGTAAGTACTCAATGAGTTTATTTGTTTGGTACTTCGGGACTAAAAAGCAATATCCTCAAGTGCCGCACCATATGATGCTATTGGGTGAACGCTATAAAGAGCTATTAGAGGATATCTTTAAGCGCCATCATTTAGCTAAAGACTTTAGTCTTTATTTACATCGTCCTACTGCTACAGACCCCAGTTTGGCTCCAGAAGGTTGCGATACTTTCTACGTCTTGTCACCGGTGCCACATTTAGATAGCGGAACTGATTGGCGCGAAGAGGCTGAATCATATAGAAAAGCGATTGCCAAGATGTTAGGCGAAACTGTTTTACCTGGCTTAGAAGAAAATCTGGTGGAGTCATTTGTGATGACACCACAAGACTTTCAGGATCGATTGCTTTCATATAAAGGTGCTGCGTTTGGCCTTGAGCCACTCTTGACGCAGAGCGCTTGGTTCAGGCCCCATAATCGCAGCGAAGATATTGAAGGCCTCTATATGGTTGGTGCAAGTACGCATCCAGGCGCTGGCATTCCGGGAGTCTTGTCCTCTGCAAAAGCACTAGATTCACTCATTACCCCAGCAAAAATGGTATCCAATCATGCTTGATAGAGCCATTACCTCTGAATACGGATTTCAGATAGATCTCGAAACTTGCGAGAATCTGATGCGTGATGGTTCTAAATCCTTTTTTTCCGCAGCCAGAATACTGCCAACGAAGATTCGTGATTCAGCCATAGCTTTGTATGCTTTTTGTCGCATGCTTGATGATATGGTGGATGATCAACATGCCCCTGAAGATGTGATTAAGCAAATTGAGTATCGTCTTGATCGTATCTATGAACAAAATCCAGTAGATATACCAGCTGATAGAGCTTTGGCGATTGTGGTCTCACGGTTTTTAATTCCCCGTGACATATTAGAGGCCTTGATAGAGGGCTTTAGATGGGATCGCACCGGACGTCAGTATCAAACAATTGATGAGCTGTGTGACTATGCCGCAAGAGTTGCCTCGACAGTAGGCGCAATGATGACCCTCATCATGGGTGTACGCGACCGCGATATCTTAGAGCGTGCATGTGAGCTGGGCTTAGCAATGCAGCTCACCAATATTGCTCGTGATGTAGGCGAAGATGCCAGAAATCAACGTTTATATTTACCGAGAGAGTGGCTTGAGGCTGAGAACATTGATCCAGATGCTTGGTTACAAAATCCAGTATTCAATGATGCGATCTCTAGAGTGATTCAAAGACTCATATCTCATGCAGATGACATGTATGAGCGTGCTTCATATGGCATCGTGGGCTTACCTCGCAATTGTCGCTCTGCCATTTCTGCTGCTAGCTTAATTTACTCAGAAATTAGTCGGCAAATTGAGCGACAGGGGCTAGATAGCATCAGTAATAGGGCAGTGGTTTCTAAGCGGAAAAAAATATTGCTATTACTGAAGTCTTTGCAATCTACTATCTATAGCTCAAAATTAAATCATAGCCTCAGTAAAATTCCGTCAATTCAATTTCTAGTGGATGCGGTTGAGCCTGAAGCGCCTTATGCTCACTACAGTGGTTCAGTGGAAGATCGGTTGATTTGGGTTGTTGGGCTTATGGAAAAGATTGAGCGCCGCAAAGTACAGTCTTTCAACTCTCTGGCCCAGCATTAACAATATTCTCGAACTGCTAATTAAAACAGGCGAGTTGGGTTTCTTGGCATTCTCCAGGGCAGCATCAATTGCACAATATTAGACTCTAAGCGCTTGACATTGAGCGTCTCATGCATTGAAACGACCTCTTCACCCAGTAAGTGGGATTGAATCATTGAGCGTGCATAAAAGGGTGTGTCCTCATAGGTATTCAGGAGGGTAACACTAGGTTCTCCTCCATGTTGTTCGGAACGCATATTGCGTTTAATGCCCCAACCCGTTTTTCGAAGTAATACTCTTTCTGGTGGCGTGAAGGGCTCCACAGTTCCGTTAAGATTAAATTTGCTTGCAATGATGCGCTCATTGCCATTCTTTTGTCTGACATCGTAGATGACTGCTGTACTGCCATCTTTGAGATGGGCTCTTGACCAATCCCATTCGCTGAAAGGTTTGCTAATAGCCTCATCACCCTCATTCGAATCAAAATAGGCATTTCCTCGCCATTGAAGAGAAGGATTTATGAAGGAAACCTCCACTCTTGCTGACGGCGCGATAGGGCCCCAGCGATGCTTTTGATGATCATCGAGTGCTACAACATGATGAAAGAGTTGCTCGGGGAATACTTTGATACTTCCCTGAACTTTTGTCCCTAATAGAGGAACACGCTCATCAATCTGAATAGTTAGAACATCATTTTCCCAGCGCAAATGACTAGGCCCAACAGTAAATTGATGAGCTGTTCTCTCAATCGCATTTTGACCACGTTCAGTCATGGTCCAGTATTTTTTTGTGGGGGTATAGAGTGCTACATTAATTGCGCAGTAATCATCTGCAGGCGCTAGTTTTGTTTTGTTAGCCCAAGCATAGTAGGGTGAAAAGACACTGCCTACAAAAGCAATAATGCTAAATCCATAGAGCCCATCATCACTGAGGCCGTCTATATACCACCAGAGGTAGTTGCCAGGATCTACTACTTGATCAAACCGAGGCGTTCCATCAGGGTTGCGGCCGCCAGTCGTCCTGACATAGCTGCCATTGGCACTCCCGGACCCGGATGAGCGCTGCCCCCCGCTAGAAGTAGGTTCTGAATTTGAGATTGAGAACCTAGCCGTTGAAAGGAGCTCATCCAGCCGTGAGTTGCTTGGCCATAAAGAGCCCCGCCTCGCCCCGGAAATAGTTTGGCAAATTGCTGGGGTGAGGTTCGCGTGATCTGTGCATCCTGCAGTTGAAGGCCATACTGGCGCATGAGTGAAAAAGCTTTTTGTTCGCATTGTTCTATTTCCTCATCATCAGATTGAATATCGCCATTGGCAGGAGCATTGACTAAGCAAAAAATTCTTTCATAGTCATTATTTTCACTTGAAAAGTCCGTTCTGTCTTGAGCACAAATATAGACAGTGGGATTGCTAGGTAATTTTTTCTTTTCAAAGATATCGGTAAATTCACTTTGGTAAGGCTGATTAAAGAATACGTTATGTCTTACCAATGGAAAGCCTGATGCCTTGACACGCATAGACCAGGTTACCGCTGAAAGTGAATCGGTTTGCTTTAAGTTTTGGGGAATGGCAGCATTTGCCTGCTTACCCAGTAAGCCATGTTGCAGGGCGTTGATATCGCCATTAAAGATCAAATAATCGCATTCAATGACCTCACCAGAAGTGAGCTGAACGCCACTGACCTTGGATCCGGAAAATTGGAGTGATTGAACCTCAGCCCCATATTGAAAATGGCACCCTTTTTTTTGTGCCAGGCGGGCTATAACCTCCGGGATTTTGGTCATGCCACCTTTAATGGACCATACCCCTTTCATTTCTACTTCAGCAATGAGCATGAGGGTGGCTGGTGCCAAGTATGGGGATGAGCCACAGTAAGTTGCATAGCGACCAAATAATTGGTGTAAACGCGGATCTGGAAAATAGTTTGCAAGCGCAGACCAAAGATTACTAAAAGGCCCAATATCCCAAAGTACTTTGCTCTTTTGGACGCCTAGTGCAGACATCATGCCGAGTAAATTTGGGCGAGGAGATTCAATAAATGGATCTTTTAGTGACTCATACACTTTTTTCGCTGTCTTGCAAAACTCTAAAAATAACTGAGCTTGCTTAGGGCTGGAGAATTGAGCAATGGCATCGGCACTTTTTTGAGTATCCGCATAGAGATCAAGTGGCTCATCTCCCCAGCTATGCCGAGCCAGAATATCCAGTGCCTCTAACTCAAACTCCGCATCAAAACTTTCACCGCAGTCAGCAAAGAGTTGTTCGAAGATCCAGCGCATCGTAAATACGGTGGGCCCAGAATCAATTGGTGCATCATCTACTTTAATGGCCCGAATCTTCCCTCCAGGAGCATTACTTTTTTCTAATACAGTGACGTCAAGGCCGTGATGCGCAAGCTCAAGTGCGGCAGTAAGTCCACCAATACCTGCCCCAACAATGAGGATCTTAGGGGATTTGGACATGTTTGCCTTGCCAAGTACCCTGCGCCTTAATTACTCTAAATCGCGTAAACATCGATTCAGAAAAATACGCCTGTCCGTAAGCCGCTTTAATTGCTGATAGATGCGCGCCTTGCTGAGCATATTGATCAAGCGACTGAGAGTTATCCCAAATAGTGAAGGTAGCCTGACGAAAGTAGGGAGCCTCACCAACTCCCGCTGTTAGAATTTTTCCTGAAGCAAGATTAATAGCATCTTCTGCTGGTTTTGCCTTTGCCCAAAATTGCATTGCTTTACTTGGCCTAATAGAAGCTCTAGTCAAGGATGCAATGGGACCTAGCTTCGGAGGGTTTGGGTCTGAGCATAATAAGGAGAAGCCAGACCAAGAGCCACGACTGGAGTAGGGCTGAACAGTGGCCAGAAAAAACTCTTTAGCGTGATCTTGATACGCTTTCAGAATCGATGATGATTCCTCAAACCGTGCGGCATTTTGCGCAGAATCAAAGACACAGAAGAAGCCTTGTTTAGTAAGGCTAGGTGTGGTGCTAAATCCACCATTCAAACCAGAGCCCAGTAATTTACAAAATTGCAAACCAGGAATGTGATTAAAAGGGCGCTTACCTAAGATGTACCGAGAAAATCCCCATCCTCTGGCATTGGAAGCAATATCAATTAAGCCTAATACTGCTGTCTGCTCATTCATTCGATCTTAGGCGTCAGCATCATCGTTGGCATTGCTGTCAACAATACCAAAACGTCTCATTTTGATGTACAGACCCTGGCGTGATAAGCCGAGCAACTCAGCTGCCGATGCTCTATTTGTCATGGTGAGGTCGAGCGCAGCCAAAATACAGAGTTTTTCAATGATGTCGGTGGTCTCGGTAACGATTTGTTTGAGTGGCACCTTACCAACTAATTGCGTTAATTCTTTGGCGTTCTTACCAAGATTTTCTGGCTTATCAGTTGGTTGATTCGAGGCCTTAGAAACTTGATGGATGCCAATTGCAACGAGTGACAGTTTCCCGCTATTAAAGCCTGCAGCAGAAATGCGGACATCTAAAGGCGAGCTGCCATCATCCGCAGTAATCGTACTTGCATAATCTTTGATGGAGCCGTATTCACGAACTGTACCCAGGATAATCTTGAGATCAATACTAGCTCTTCCAAGCCAAATTTCTAGTGACTTACCTAAGATGCTCTCTTTTTGGGTAGATTGGGACATCGACACAAACGTGTTGTTGGTGGTAAGCACGACCCCATTGGTACTGCAAACGATAAAGCCGTCTTGAAAATCTTCCATTGCTTGGGCAAGTAATGTTGCCTGCTCATTGACCGTCCCAAGATGGGCAGCTTGAGATTTTGGCTTAATGGATACGAGGCATATATTTTGATTTCCCTCGCGCAGAAGCGCGCTCGAAATTTCTACATTCTCTTTTAGATTCTCAAGTGTTGTTTGAATCGAGGATTGCAATATCCCGGACTTGGATTCCAGAAGGTAGTTTTGAATCGCTTCATGATCTTTTGTAGGAAATAAATTGACGAAGAGTTTGCCCTGAATTTTCTTCAGATCACCCACCAAGAAACCTGCCGATTTATTGACTTCAATAATTTTTAAGGTCTGGCTATCTACAATTAAATAGGCTTGATCAATACTATTGAAAAGCTGTAGGTAACGATTCTGGATCGCATGAAGATTTGCATAATCACGCTCAATCTCCTGTTGAGACTCAACTAATTTTTGCTGCAGAGTAGAAATACTGCTGAGATCTTTACCAATCGCAACCGACTTGTTTTCTTTTGGGAAAAAGATGGTGCTGTATTGAATGGGAATGGAATTAGATCCATCTATCTCTTGATTTACTTGACGCCATTTTTGCTCATCACGATCTTCGTTGGTTTTGAGAAGGGCATTGATTTTTGGTTGGCTGTCAATCGCAACAGTATCTAACCATTTTTTTTTGGTTAAAGACGCTGTATTACTAGAGATGGGTTTGGCACCATCAATGACTTTTTCAATCACACCGGCTTTATCGATGATGAGTGCAATGTCAACTGAGTAGGCAAGCAGCTCGGCTGCTAAATGAATATCGATATTATTTAGCTTTGAAGAATCTGAATGATAAATTTTGGTCACAGTGTCTTCTACGTATTCATCTAAGTTTTTTGTTCTAATTGGCTGAGATACTGCTCAAGTTGTTGAACGGACCCCTCAGGACTAAACGCCTTAATATCTGCCTGAATATGGTCAAAAGCATCGGGCGCCTTATTATAGAGCGGCCCCCCAATGAGAACAACGATTTCTGGGTTCTTTGATTTTTGTCTGAGTAAATTTATCAAGTTTGGAAGTTCTTCAAGTTGCTCATTTGTCGAAACTGAAATCGCAACTGCCTGATGCATTTTTGACTCAACACCTTCAACCATGGAGTCAATATTGACTTTATTAGGTCGATGCACCTGCCAACCAGAATACGTTAGAAAGTTGGCGAAGATGAGCGTGCCAAGCGAGTGCTGTGAGCCGGGGCAGCCAGAGATAAAGATGGATTTATTTTGTTGCCGCTCTAGCTGATTTGCCTGAAAGAGGTAATCTAGTTTGTAGATGACTCTTTCAAGCTTATTAACACCAATAGATACGTCCGCAAAGCTAAGGCTGTCTTCCTCCCAGTGCTTACCTAGTTTTCGGGCAAGCTCTGGTATCAACTCTAAAACGATGTAGTCAATTGCTATTCCATGGGCTTTATGGCTTGTGATCGCAAGTTCAAATGCGCCTTCTTCAGCATTGAGCAAAAGGTTGGCGATTCTATCAATCTCTTCTTTATCGAGAGCATTGGTAGCTTTACCTTCCTTATTTCGTGGGGTCTGAAGCCAATTTTGATTTGAGGAGGTCCTAGACGCTGAGTCGTCTACTTTGCGTTCAATCTCCTCAATTAACACTGGTAATTGAGTGCTGACAACTTCCCTGATGAGTTCTTTCTTAGCTAATGTATTCACTAAATAGCCCTTAGGATAGTAATTGCGTCATGAGCGATAATGAAAATGTAAAATAATTATTACACTTGTAATCAGAATAAGGCAATTATTTTGCTATAAATAGGGTTTATACCTATAAATATCAGGGTAAATACTAGTTTTTGTAAGGCAAATTTGGCGTAAAGTTTTGTTTACACATAGCCAACAAGGCAGCCTCAAAAAATGAAGACCAGTAAGCCTCTTTACAACTCAGAACAACGCGCAAGACGCGATGCCACTGTATGGACATTAGTTCAGGGAATTCTGGCCCCAATTCAGTTTTTGGTTTGCCTTGTGAGTCTTTGTTTGGTGCTCAGATATCTCGTAACAGGTAATGGTTATGAATTGGCAACCATTTCTGTAGTGATTAAGACCATGTTTCTCTACTTAATCATGCTTACAGGAAGTATTTGGGAAAAAGTAGTTTTTGGTAAATATCTTTTTGCAGAAAGCTTCTTCTGGGAAGATGTTTTTAGTATGTTGGTTATTTTTCTGCATACCCTCTATCTCTATTTCCTTGTCTCAGGAGATATGGGTCAGCGTGGCTTGATGTATCTTGCTTTGGCAGCCTACGCCTCTTACTTTATTAATGCAGGGCAATTCATTTACAAACTACGCATCGCTCGTTTGCAGATGAATAAAGAGGTTGCCGCATGAATGCCATCGTAGACTTGCCAAAAGATCACGCAGGCTTAGTGGGCAAAAATATTCCCATCTATAAAGAGCGCGGACAAAGAGAAGTGTTTTGTGGACTTACCGGAATTATTTGGCTGCACCGCAAAATACAAGACGCATTCTTTTTAGTGGTCGGCTCTCGCACCTGTGCTCATTTGGTTCAATCTGCTGCTGGCGTGATGATATTTGCAGAGCCACGTTTTGCTACTGCCATTATTGATGATCGTGATCTTGCAGGAATTGCGGATGCTCATGAAGAATTAGATCGGGTTGTGAAGGCATTACTTGCACGTCGCCCAGATATCAAAATGCTGTTTTTAGTAGGTTCATGCCCTTCTGAAGTCATTAAGCTAGACCTTTCGAGAGCTGCGCAGCGATTAAACAAAGAGTTTTTGAATCACTGTCGCATCTTGAGTTACTCAGGTAGCGGTATTGAAACTACTTTCACCCAGGGAGAGGATGCATGCCTGGCCTCTTTGGTGAATGAGATTCCAAAGCCAACAGTAGTGGGTGAGAAAAAGCTATTGGTTGTCGGTTGTTTACCAGATGTTGTGGAAGATCAATTTCAGCGTCTTTTTACTGAGCTTGGCATCGGTCAAGTTTCATTTTTCCCACCTAAGAACTCTCAACAAAAAATCGAAATTGATAGCAACACTCAATACTTGCTTGCACAGCCATTCTTGGCTGAAACAGCCAGATTAATTGAAGAGCGTGGTGCTAAAAGAATTTCTGCGCCATTCCCATTTGGTGTTGAGGGAACTACAGCTTGGCTAAAGGCTGCAGCAAATGAGTGGGGCATTGCCCCATCCCATTTCGAGCAGGTCACACAAGTCAGAATAGAGCGCGCTAGGAAGAGTTTGGCGCGCTATTTACCAATGTTGGAAAACAAAAGTATCTCTTTCTTCCCAGACTCTCAATTAGAGATTCCATTGGCACGTTTTCTGTCTCAAGAATGCGGTATGAAAGTGCTAGAAATTGGAACGCCTTATCTGCATAAGCAGCATCTTGAAGCGGAGTTGGAATTGTTGCCTGAGCATTCCAGAATTGTAGAAGGTCAGGATGTCGAGAAGCAATTAGACAGGTGTCGTAGTGATAAGCCCGATATTGTGGTTTGCGGTCTAGGTCTGGCCAATCCACTGGAAGCAGAGGGCATTACAACCAAGTGGTCGATTGAGTTGGTATTTAGTCCCGTGCACGGCTATGAGCAGGCTGCAGATTTAGCAGAGCTATTTGCGCGTCCTTTAAACCGCAGTATGAGATTGGCTGCTTAAGGAAATCTATGCAATTAACTCTGTGGACATATGAAGGCCCTCCTCACATTGGAGCAATGCGCATTGCAACCTCAATGACAGATATGCATTATGTTCTGCACTCTCCTCAAGGAGATACCTATGCAGATCTGCTCTTTACGATGATTGGACGTTCACGCAAGCGTCCTCCAGTTACTTACACTACCTTTCAGGCAAGAGACTTGGGTGGAGATACAGCGCAGTTATTTCAAGATTCAGTCAATGATGCGTATCAGCGTTTTCAGCCAAAGGCAATGATTGTTGGTGCCTCCTGTACTGCTGAATTGATTCAAGATGATCCAGGTGGTTTGGCAAGAGCATTGAGCCTGCCTATTCCAGTTATCCCTTTGGAATTGCCTTCGTATCAGAAAAAAGAAAACTGGGGAGCATCAGAAACTTTCTATCATATTGTTCGTGGCTTGGTGAGCGTCGATAAATCTATTGCAGCGCAACAGCATCAAGAGAAGCGTGTTGCGAGCAAGCAGGAAGGCCAAAAACCCAGCTGCAATATCCTGGGTCCAACAGCCTTAGGTTTTAGAAATCGTGATGATGTACAGGAGATTCGGGGCTTACTTGAATCCATGGGCATTGAGGTCAGGGTAGTAGCACCATTAAATGCATCCGTATCTGATCTCACTAAGATTGCAGAAGCCGACTTCAACGTATCGCTTTATCCTGAAATTAGCCAACTGACTTGTACTTGGCTCACTAAAACTTTCGGCCAGCCATTCACAAAGACTATTCCGATTGGCACCAAGGCAACTAAAGCATTTATTCAAGAGGTAGCACAGCTTGCTAATCTCAATCCTGAAGCTACCTTAGCAGCTCAAGAAGAAAGAGCGCACTGGTATGCCAAGTCGGTAGACTCAACCTATTTAACTGATAAGCGAGTATTCATCTTTGGCGATGCCAGCCATGCGATCGCTGCAGCAAAGGTAGCCGCAGAAGAAATTGGTTTCAAAGTAGTCGGTCTGGGAACGTATAGCCGTGAATTTGCACGTGAAGTGCGTGAGGCTGCAAAATCTTATGATGTTGAAGCGCTGATTACTGATGACTATT
>JACCDO010032399.1_pt1 | contig 27011 bp, 16 predicted proteins | sample 7446101 | NCBI WGS metagenome assembly JACCDO01 (sample SAMN15323440, study PRJNA562643) | freshwater metagenome | isolation source: river surface water | place: USA:Blue River Watershed | collected 2017-08-16 | reverse complement strand
TTAAATCAAGAGATGTTGTTTTGGTTCCCAATCTATTTGATTCAGAAAAAGATATTTATGCTAAATTACTTGAAGAAATTAAAAATTCAGGTATTGATGAATCTCAATTATTTAAACTATGGCATGGGGACACTCATATGATTGCGGATGACCATTTAAATTGGAAAAATAAATGTCCCACATTTAATATGATTATTGATAAAATTAAAACATATTTCTCAATTGATGTTAAAGCAACAAGATTTAACTGGTTTAGAGATTCAACTGATTTTAAACCATATCATCATGATGCAGCTGCTGTAGATGCTGATAAGGCAAAGAAACAAAACTTTACTGTTGGTGTTTCATTTGGTATTAATAGAACAGCATCGTTTCAACATGCAAAAACTAGAACCGTTATTGATATTCCACTAGATAATGGAAGTATTTATTGTTTTTCAAAAGACACCAATATCGAATGGCGTCATGGTATTCCCCAACTAACAGAATCAAATCAAAATAAAGGTGGTAGAATTAGTATTATTGCATGGGGATGGGTTGATATTAAGGAATAAATATGTTATCAATTTATTTTAATATAAAGAATATTTAAACTATAATTATTATATGAGCTTAAATTTAAATTCAAATATTGGAAAATATATTGATAACTTCAAACAAATTATTAATTTAAAAATAGAATATTATAAAATTAAAATTGATCAAATTGATAAATCATTTACTAAACCATACGATATTTCTTTTATTTTGATGAATTCCAAATAATAAATTTAAATATACTATATTGTAATATGTATTTAAATTTTTATAAAAAATATATTAGATACAAAGAAAAGTATTTGAATCTTAAAAATAAATTATTAGTTGAGCAAGTTGGAGGATCAAATAATTTAATAAATATTGTGTCATTTAATGTATTAAATGAAACTCAGGATATTTCATTAATGACATTTAAAAATTATTCCAAATATATAAATGAGATAAAATTATTAGATAAACCTACAAAAAAAAATTTTAAAAAACTGCTTTGGACTTTAACAAAAATAGAGAAAAAAGAATGGGAATTATTTAGAAAACATAAATTACTTGGTATCATCCAACACTATTTGTCAAATAATTATATTTGTTGTTTACAAGAAGTATCAGAAAACTTTTTAAAAGAATTGAATAAAAAGTATGGTAAACAATATCAAGTAATATCAACATTTGATTCTTCTAATTTAAAAGAAACTGAATTTAGAGTTATAATTTTACCATCACAATATCAAATAAAAAAATCATTAAATATATCATTTACTGGTCCAAATATTAAAAAGAAAGATGGATTATTTACAATTGTATCTGATGGTTCCAAAGATTTTATTTTAATTAATTTGCATTTTTATTGGAAATCAGATGAAACAAACTATAAAGATTTTGCAAGTCAAATACTAAATAATATAGACCAATATAATTTACCTTTAATAATTTGTGGTGATTTTAATGCAAATATAGATCACCAATTTATGAAAACATTTATTAAAGTTTTAAAAACAAAAATAGATATTCAACTAAATAACCAAAATTATTCGGATAATTTTACCTCATATAATTCAAAAACTAATTCATTGGGTTGGATTGACCATATTTTAACAAGTGGTCTTAAAGTAGTAGAATCAACCAACACAACAAATAATGTCAGTAAATATGAAATTTTTTATGATGTTAAACAAATATTAGACAATTTGGTAGGTTTTAAGAATAATTTGGAAGACAAAAATAATAAAGAGTTATTAGAAATTTTTAACAATAACAAATTGGTTTCAGATCATAAGCCTGTTATATTAAGTGCAAAATATTTAAAATAATAAATCTTATTAAATATAATGATTGATCCTAATTTAGTATCTTTGGTTGAAAAAATAATTTATAAAAAAATTTGTCGTAACTGTTATCATAGAAATCCAATGAACAGATCAACTTGTAGAAAATGTAGACACAATGATTTACGATTTCAACATAAAATTAAGAAATAAATATTTTAAAAATAATATTATAATTTTTTAAAATATATGTTAATTATATATGGAAGTTTTTGATTTCAAACAAAAACAAATTATAAATCCGATAATAATAATTTTTATTCTTGTATTTGTTTATATTATTTGGGATAACTTTTTTGAATTTTTTGTTAATGACACACCTAATAACTTATCGTTAGTTGATAAGTTTTTAAAACTATTTGAAATAGATAAAGCAATCGGCTTAATGTTTATTACTGATGAACAAAATTTAAATCACATAATAAAAAAAACGAAAATAAATATAAATCAGAAAAAACATATTCGATACTGCGAGATAATCGAAGACACAATATTAAAAAAATCAGAAAAAATTTATAATCTTGATGATATATTAAAACCAAAACGTATGGTAAAATTTGGTTCTACATATTATAATAAAAATAATTACCATATTATAAAAAAATGTAATTTTAAAGATATATCAGATCTTTCAATTAATAACAATAAACAAAAGTATTTATTATCAGCTCCAATACAATGGTTTATGGATAACAACTTGATGGAAAATATTGATTACACAATAATTAGTGTTAATACTGAAAAAGCCGATACGATTTTAAATAAATTTTCTGAAATTACTAATAATAAAGTTATGGTTTTGTGTCCTTGTTTAAGACATCAAAAAAATATCTATAATATGAATGAATTAATTATTGGTATGACTATTAACGACATTGATGAATTACTAAATTTAACTGAATAATTTATTTTTTAATTGAAGATATTTTGTCTTGTAAAGTATGTATTTACTTTGATAATAAGGATTAAATTTTTGTAATAAATAATTATCTAAATCAAATACATTATTATCATAAATTGGATTAATTCTTTGGATTAAATTTTCAAACATAGGTTTATTAATTTTGTTAGCAATATTATCAATTACTAGTCGATTAAAAATAGAGTTTGTAGTTAGAATATTAAGATCACTAAGTTCTTGTTTTGGACTTTTTACCGCATATTTACTTGAAAAATATTTTAATACACTTAAATGTTTTTGATTAATATTTTGGAGATTATTTATAATAAATGTGGCTATTAAAAGTAACATTGGATGAATTTCATCTAAATTAACTTTTAAATTTAAATTTTTATTAAATATTTGAAAGAATTCGTGTGATTTAATTACTTCAATAAAATCAATGTTAGGAATTTGTTTATAATTTAATACTGTTAGGTTTTGATCAATAACTGGGTATTTATCAAGGAAAAATCCAATTAAATATCCTGGTATTACAACTAAATTATTTATTTCATTGACCCATATAAAAAATATTCCAGTATGATTTTTTTCATAATGGTTCTCATTATAATTACAAAATATATTGGGTAAAAATCTAAATACTTGGTCTATACAAATTGATAATTGGGATATATTTGTTAAATTAAAATTAGTTGTTTTTAATCCAAAATTTATAGAATTAAAACTAATTTTATTATTTTTTTCACATATAACATTACATACTATAATATTTTCTTTTTCTTGTTCGCTTTGTTGTTCGGAAGCTATTGAGTTTGTATTATATACTAATTTAAGCAAAGTTTTACTATTATTTATTTTATCAAATAATTCATCTAATTTGCGAGACTTAATTTCTTCCAGTGTAAAAATACCATTAAAAAATTCATTAGTATTTGTACTATCTGGTATTGTTCCAAGATAATAGTGTTTTACAGTTTCTTTATAAATATCTATAAAACATTCTTGTCCTGTTCTATATTTTCTAATTTCTGATTTAATAACTTGATAATTTAAATAATCTGCTTTTTGTTGTTTTTGTTTGTTTTCATTACAATTAAATAATTCAAGTAATTCATAAGATTCAATAGGATTACTTTCTATTATTAAAAAATCAATAGTATGACCCATATTTAATTTTCTAAGTCTAAACATTGATTGAGCAGCCTCAGAATAAGTAGTTAAATTATCAACAATACATAAACCTTTTAATACTGGATAATTATCTTGTTTTAAATCAATTCCAATTATATGTGTTTGACTATAATAAAAAAATGGATTTGGATAGTTTATTGATTGGTCATATAATTCTATTTTATCATTAATAATGGTATATTTAATGTCATTTTCATCTAAAAATATAACAGTAAAGTCATAACTTGATTTTGCTATTTTAATATAGTTAAAAATTTGTAGTGCAATAATTGTATTTGAAATATTTTTAAAAAGTCCAACAATATCAATAATAGCATTATAGTTAAATAAATTTGGGTTATTAAAAAATATCTTTATAATAGCATCATTATCACACAATCTACTAATTTTGGAATTTGTTATAACATTTGATTTTAAAACCGCATGATTAATATTTAATTTTTCATCGTAATCTTGATAAATTTCATTAAAGTTTATACTTGAATTTAATTTTGGTAAATTAATGTTTAAAGTACCAGAATAACCAATTTTATAAACACTATTAATATTAATTATATCAATAAATGAACAATTATATTGCCATTCTGGAAGTAATACATTGCCAAATATTTCATCAAATATTTCATTAAATTTTAAAATACGATTTGATTCTAACAATTTATTTATAAATGAAGAATTTATGTTATGTGGAGATTCATCAATATTAAAAATTTTACCAATTAAATCATAATTAATAATAAAATTACTGACAAATTTATCGGCATAATAATTTTTTAAAATAACCCAATAATATAATGTTAAAAATATAGTTAATACTGCTGAAGAGAAATTTGATTCAATTAATGGTTTATCTTTGTTTAAGTAAGGAATAGCAAAGCATTTTGTTGGATGTATACCCCAGTTAACATTTTCTTTTAACACTTTATTATTAATTTGTTCAAGTATATTATTAACATCATTTATTATAAATTCAATACTATCTTGTGTAAATCCAATACTAAAATAATCAAAACCTTTTAAATTATCAATTGAAACATTATTTGACCCTTCTTTTATTTTTTCAATAAATATTTTCAAAAGCTTGTATAGATTAGTTACACTAATATTTTTATCAATTGTTTGATTAAAATTACTTTTAAGAGGATCAACTATAGAATCAAATTCATCTATTAGAAAAACCAAGTCTTTGTTAAATGATAAATCAGTAAATTTTCCACCAAGAAATAATTTTTTAATTTCAATATCAGACACAATATTAATTTGTTTTTCAATATCAAATATTTTAATATATCTATCCATTGTTTCCTTTGTTTGTTTAACTAAATGGGTTGGAACAATTATGTAAATAGTTTTACCGTAAATTAAACTCAAATGAATAGAAATTAATGGAGTAATAACAGAAGACTTACCTTTTCCCATCATAAAATGATGTAATGGATATGACATTATGCTTATGTTATCTTTGAATATATTAACATGATCTTGTGGAATACAAGGTTTATCAGAACCTCCCAATAAACTAATTGGATTTGAATTAATAATATTATAAGTTGATGTAGCGTTTTTATTTATTAACTCGTATGAATTATATTTTTTACTATTTATTTTATTTTCCCATAAAATATAGTTGTTAATGATGTTTTGATATCTTTCAAATTGTTCTTCGGTAATAGTTATACCCGATATTATTTCAAACATAATTTCAAACAAATATTTAAATTCTTTGGATCTTGAATCATATAATTCAGAATATATTTTTAGTTGAGAACACAAAAAATTATCATTGGGATTTGTTATAAGTTCTAATAATTTTTTACAAATATTTTTATATTTATTTAAATTGATATAGTTAGGATAATCTGAATAATTATTTATCAAAATATCACCAAAACTATTTGTACTATTAATTTGTTTATTTAATATTATCATTTTTTTATCAATACTTGAAATAATTTTATTAATTTCACAATTAAATATTTCAGTATTAGTTCTATTAACAACACAATCACTTATTTTAACAAGTAACTTATTTAATGATTTTAAATATTTTTCTTCTAATTTATCAGAATTTGCACTGTCATTGATTTTAATATTAATTATTTGCTTACTTTCATCTCCATCTGAATAAATAATTTTGACTTTATCATAGTCGCCATTCTCAGAATTAATTTTATTCGAAAATAAATTGATTTTGTTCAAAAACAATTGTCTTGTATAATAATTAAAATAAAATCCTGATTTTTCATTATATTTATTCAGGTAAATAATATTCCAATCATTAGCCCCATAATTTAAAATAACATTTTGAAAGTCCTCTAAATTATTTTTATCAGATAATAAATTAGTTACTGAATTAATTTCAAAAGTGTATGAATCTGGTTGTAAACTAATTGATTCTAAAACATTTAACTGATAAATATCTTGGATTTTTGTTGTAAAATTATTGTTTACAAATAATGTAAAATACCAGTTTAAATTATTAGACCAAATTAAATGAGGACAATTTGTTGGTATTAAATTTTTAAATGGATGAGTTATATCATTAAATTTCCAAACTTTAAAATTATTATAAAATACGGAATTAATTCTAAATTCGATAGTTTTATTACTAATTTTTGAAAAATTACAATTTAACTTAATTTGTTCTTTATCATTTACAAAATACATGTCTTTTGATATATCATTTTCTAATCCCGACTCAAGTAATATATAAGTGTATTCATCATAAATAAATAAATTAGAAATAAATGAATAATGACTTGAAGAATTTGAAATGTGAATTAAATTATAAATAATTCCATTAATTAAAATATCAGTATCTTGAATTTTTGAATTTGGTATTTTTTCTGTTAATAATAATTTTATTTTAAATATAGGATCAAATAATGAATCTTTATTTTCAACCAAGTAAGAAACAAAATCTTCTAAATTTTTCTCTTTAACAAAATTATTTAAAATATTAAAATAGTCTTCCCATGAATAAATATTTGCATTGTAATTCATGAAATTAAATTTTGAATTTTTATAAATTGGATTTTTTCCAATATTTTTATTAAATAGTAGTTGTAGAATTGGAATAATGTCGTCAAAGTTATAATAGGATAAGTTTATGTTTTGACGTTTTTTCCAATATTTTTTTCCAAATATTTTTATTAATTCAATTCGTGTATTTGTATTTAAAAATATAGCTTCAATATTTAATTTTATAAACATGGTTAAATTTATTTTATCAAATAATTTCATCATGTAAACTGGATTATTTATTAAAAATTGTTTAATATTATCATAGTTTTTTATATTTGTTGGATATACTTTAAAAATAGATGTGGTAGTATTTAAACAAGGACTAATAAATTCAACATATTTACAAAAGTTAATTTCAATTTGGTCATCATTATTATTTTCAAAAACAGTAATTTTTTTTCCAACAATTATAGAAATAATATTGGTAAATAAAAAATCACCAATTTTTTCTGATAACCTAATAGCCTTATTTTCATAATATTTATTATTAATTATATTAAATATTTTTACTAAAATTGAATGAAGTAATTTAGTTTTATGTAAATATATAATAAACCCATCTATTTGATCTAAAGACTGAGACAAAGGTTTTGTAATATCTAATGCCTTTTTTAAATTTATACTTTGTAAAAAATCATAAAAATAATTAACAGTATCCCAATATTCAATAAAATATGATGGTTTTATTTCAACCAAATCACTATTAACAAAATTATTTACCTCATTATATTGTTTAATTAAATTATCCAACTCGATAATATCATCATCTGAATTTAAATAATTTAATATAAACTGTTTACCATAAACTGGTTTATTTCCAAATGATGTTGATTCAATTAAATCTTTTAATGGTTTATGTGTTAGATTAATTTTATTACTTGTAAATAAATTAGGTTGGGTATTAAAACAAACATAAACGAAGATCAAAAAAGAATTAAGATATGAAATATACTTGTTTTTAAAATTGTTAATCAAGAATTCAATAATTTGTTGAGGTTTTAGTTTATCAATGCCAGTTAAATCAATTGTATTAGTAAGAATATTTTCTTTAACATCTAATGAATATGTTTTATATTTGCATTTATATTCAGTCTCATAAATAAAGTCGATTTGACTATTTAATACTTCAGATGGCACAATACCCAAGTCAATTAGTTTTTTACAAACATTTTTCATATAAACAAATTGGTTATTTGGATATGTATATTCAAATTTAAATGTTTCTGGATTAAACATTGTTTGAATTGCTTGGTAGCATTTTGAATTAATATTTTTAATTATTCCAACATATTTTTCACAATTATTAGTTACAAGTACATTATATAAAACAACCGGCCAATATATAGAAAACCAACTACAAGAACCGCTTTGTTGAGGTAAAATATACAATAATTTTGTTTCATCGTCGTAATGTAACATTAATTTGTTTAATAATTGAGAACTAATTTTATCTTCGGAATTTTTTAGAATATTTAGATCAGTTATTTTAAATTGGGATAAATCTGCTAATCCAATTTGGTTGTAATTAAATTTTTCAAATTCTAAATTAATTAATAAGTTATTAAAAAAATCATAATATAAAGTTGGAAACTCAATCACTAAATTTTTTCCTTCAATTATTTTTAAAGGTTTAAAATTATCTGGTTGTTTTGAAGCACTAATATTTTTAAAAATATTTCTACTAAATTTAGTGTTAATAGTTTTAATTGTTTGTATATTATTAATATTCTGAACTTCAATTGTGTTAGTGTTAGAATCATTTTTTATTATTTTAAAATTAATTTTAAAAATTTCTGAATCCAATTCAGTGTTTTTTATTGATTTGATGTTTTGTAAAATCGATATAATTGGATCAATAAATATGGCATTAACTTTTTTTTCTTTATATTCATAGAATTGGTTTTCTAAAATTTTTGGGTTTTTAAATAGATCATATAGTTCACCAGCTGAAATTAAAGTAAAAATTATTTTAAGTGTTTTCAAAGGGTTGATATAAATATTTTTATCTAAAACATAACCAACATATGGTAAATAATATCTTTGATTTAAACTAGACCCAACCTTAATAAAATTTTCATGAATATTTATACCAAGACCCGAATTAATAGTTAGGAGATATTGAACACCATCTTTTTGAAAAAATAATAAAGAAGTTGCGTGTAAATCATGAGATATTTGAATTATACAATATTCAAAAAAATTAAGTAATTTAGATGGGCTATTTGGATTATTTATACCACTCATAGAATATTCTGGATTATTACTTGATAAATTAGCTATTGATTCATCAATATTACTTAGATTGAAATTTGTATATTTAATAACAGATTTTGTATTAGTATTATGAAAAAATAATTCACAGCCTAAAAATGTCTTATCAGTAAAATTTATGTTTAATATATTTATATTTTCATCAAAACCGGTAAGAATATTTTGTAGAAAATCAATTGAATTTTTAGTTTGGTTACCAATGTTTGGATCCAAATAACCATCTAAAAAATGAAAGATGGCTGGTTTATAAAGTTCAATATTTTTTAAAAAATTATTTTGTGACATTATAAATTAATTAGAAATTTATAATTACACTAATTATACTAAGTTAATATTAAATTTAACTGCGGATTCAAGCATTTTGTTCCATAAAAATAATATTGTAAGAATTGATTGATTTATTGAATCATTTAAATCAATAAATATTTTTGAAAATGATTTTGTTAATTGGTTAGAACTATCTTTATTTTTAGCAGATACTTTTACTTTTTCCATTATGTCATTTCTACAATTATCAAAAATTTTTAGTAGTAATTTAAATGCTCCTAGTTCATTTTCTAAACTAATGAAGTTATATAATTTTGATATATTTTTTGTTTCATAAATATTATTTAAATTCGATTCGGATAAAGACTGTGCTCTAAATAAGGCTACTAAATCTGGTTGTAATCCATTTGGATAAATATAAAGATTATTAATTTTATCACCAAATAGTTCTTTTATTTTATCATTAGTAATATTGAATGATAATTTGTTAGGATTATTACTTTTTATTATTCCATTATGAAAATATATTTCTATGGTTGATTTTTTTCCATTATTTAAATAAAGCAGAGTATTAGATGGCGAGTTTTTGATAGGTTTAATACTAATTTTTCCCCCATCTGTACCAAAAATAACATTTTCATTATTTATATTATCGCTAACCGCAATTAAATTTAACATTGGAATAATTATTTTATTATCAATTGCATGTGTTTTTACAATTATAAAACAATGAAACAGAGTTTCTTTTGGTAATATTTTTTTATATAACGAATTAATATTTGTTATTTTTTCATACATTAAATTAAATTTTTCTACTAATTCACTAGTAAGACCTAAATAATTTCCTAATAAAATTTTGGTTTCATCGTCAATATTATTTGATTCAATAATTTTTCTTGTTAAATTTATTGGATGGGTGTTATAAAAATCCAGGTCATGTAATATATTAATAAAATCCTTAAATTGAGAATCAGATCCTAAATAAATATTATATGCCAAATAAATACATAATTTTTCAAAACCATCAAATAATTCAATATTATCTGAATTTATATATGGTAATTCAAGTATATTAGATGTTGTAATTATTACTTTATTATTAAATTCTAACAAAGTTTCATCAGATCCAGTATTATCATTTAAATATATATTTTTTGTTTCTGAATTGAAATTCAATTTATCACTTACTGTACATCCATTATCAACAAGCCATTTTTTTAATGAATTAAAATTTTCTTTAGTCATTTTATATTTAATAATTATATAATATAAAATCTTTAAACGTTTTTATAAAAATATTTTTCTAAATTTAATTAGTGATATGGTTTTCAATACTAGTAAAATATTGAACAACTATAATATTATTAAAATATTAGGAAGAGGTTCTTATGGTTTAGTTGAATTAATTGAACATAAAGAATCAAAAGAAAAATTTGCATTAAAAACAATCAATTTCAACAACAAAGAATCAACATCTCAATTATTAAATGAAATTAATATAATGAAACAATTAAATTCGAAATATTTGGTTAAAATATTTGATTATGAAATAATGGAAGACACTGTTCAAATAATTATGGAATGGGCTCCAAATGGTGATTTAGAACAATTATTAAAAAAATTAAAAGAAGATAACAAAACATTATCAGATGATGTAATTGAAAAAATTATATATCAAACCGCGTGTGGTATTAAAGATTTACACGATTATAAAATAATTCATAGAGATATTAAACCCTCAAACATTTTGATTTTTGATGATCATAATGTTAAATTCGCAGATTTTGGAGTTAGTAAACCATTATTTAATGGTCATGATGCATATACTCAAATAGGTACTCCATATTATATGAGTCCTGAAATATTACATGGATATCCATACTCTTATTCAACAGATTATTGGGGATTAGGTTGTGTGTATTATCAAATGGTAACTTTGGATAAGCCATTTGAAGCCATGAATATATTAGCTTTAGTATTAAAAATTACTGGTTCCAAATATAATTCTAATAAAATTCCATCCAAATATAAAAATTTAATAACCAATTTAATAAAACAAGATAAAGCATCCAGATATAATTATAAGCATATATTTAATTTTTGTGTAAAACAATGGTATTAAGATTTTTAAAATCAATAGTTGCATGTTTTAAAAATATAATATATTAAATTTTTTTCAACCAGTCGACAAAAAATATATAATTTTATTGTATATAATGTCCTTTAAGACTGTTTTAGGTGTTTTTGAAAAGAAAGATAAATCTCAAGATCTTGCTTTATCTAATGGTTCTCTCGGCCTTCATGGTTATAATCAAATTGATAATGTTATGATTCCATTATTTTCTGATCCAAACTGTACTACTGTTGTACCTAAATGTTTTATTTCTTTTTGGTCTCAAAATTTAGCAATTGGTGAAGATGTTACAGGCATTGAAAGAGGTTTAGTTTCATTAGACAATATTGCAGTTGAATATCAAAATGCTGGTTATGGAAACTCTGTTTATTTTCAACCAAATTCTGTTAATAATTTTTTCACTAGATCATATGGATCAAATAATAAAGCTGGTACTTTAATTAGAATTGCTGTTGATGCAGAAGGTGAATTAAGAACAGTTACTTTCCCAGGTAGTGGAGATGATGCTAATGGTCCTACTAAAAAAACTTATTACTATAGAAGATCTACATTTGCTAAATATCCTGGATATGTTTTAACTAATAGTGTTTAAATTAATAAAATTGTTTTAACCACCACATTTTTCATATTAATAATATTAACTTTTTTAATATGATCTGTTTTTATAACAATTAATTTGTAGTTTGTTTTTATAATGTTAAAATCATTATTTATAAAAATATTAAAACTAGTTTCTTTAATTACTTGGGGTATTTTATTTTTAATAATTTGGTCCCAATAGTCTTTCTTTTGTTGTTCTGTTAAATGAGTTTTATTAATATTATCATATTTCATCATTACATGTGAGGCATGAATTGAAACCATGTCTTTAACATTTTCATGAATAATATTACCAAAATCATCCGAATAATAAACACGTCTTATACCTATAGATTTCATCATTTCTAAACACCCATGACAAGGCCTCGCATTAACCAATTTGATATTGCATTTATCTTTTTTGTCAATACGAATAACCATAATGTCATGTTTCTTTCCCTTTTTTGCGTTTTTCTCTTTGAAAACGCCACCCGTTTTTACAATCCCAGTTCACCTGAGATCCAAAGTGCGAAATTATTGCATTGGCTTCAGCGTGGAGGCTACCACAAAATTTACCCCTACAATAATTTCGTGAAGCGTTACATTTTGGTTGTCCAACCATTTTACCATTTAATAAAACACATGCTGCTAGTCGATATTGAATAGGGCTATTCGAAGCCTCCTGAATTAACTTATTTGATAACGTATTAAATTTCTGCGACATTAAATATCCCTTTAATGGGAAATATAAATAAAAATTATCAATTTTTTACATGTTTTTAATTACAAACTAATAAAAACAGTTATAAACTGTCTAAAAAAGCATCAAAATTTGATAAATATTCTAAATCTTTTCTATTTAATTTTTTGTTATAATCTTCCAGTGTTTCATCACCAGTATCGATATCAGTTGATTCATCATCTGATAGTGGATTAATGGATAACTCTGTATCCGAACCACATGCATTATCTTCTGATTCCTCATTGGAATCATAAACCAAACTATGGTAGTTAGAGTTAAAATGTAGATCTGAGTGCCCAGTAATTCTTTTTCCAAATTTAGTACCAACTCTTTCAAAGTATTGATACAACAACCAGTCATACAAAACTATCCCATTAATTTCAAAGGTCATAAGATCAGTGACATAATATGATCCCGATGCCATTCTACAGTCTGATTTAAGAACAACATTGATTTTAAGATCAGGTGTAGACAAACTTGAAACAAGAGTATTTAATTTATCTTGATTAGTTGGCTGATCAAGATAAATTTTTGGAAAAAAGATGCGGAAGAAGCTAAAAAGATTTTCAGGAGATGCACAAACTTCGAATTTGTCTTCGAGCTTGTATCTGAAAAAAGGACGATTATTGAGAAAGATGCACCACTTTGTTCTAAGTGGATAACCTTCATTCTCATAGTAATCAGCATCCAAATGAATATCTGGATTGTTCATAAAAAACTTGATAAGTTGTTTACAATGTTTATTATTGTACATAAATGTGATCATTCTTTCAAGATCCATACGATAACAATCGTCAACTTTTTTAAGAAAGACTGAGTGAAGAAAACGCAACAGCGAGATTTCAAAACAATCGGTATAGGAAATTTTTTGTTTATTGTCCTTAAACTCAATTCTGTTATATTGAACAGGTTCAACAATATTATTAATATATAATTTAGTATTTTCCATTAGAAATCCTTAGAAACATTAAGAACTAATAAAATTCAATTTTTTTGGCTGTTATATTCAAACAAATTTATACATAAAAATATCTAATATCTAATATATGATTAATTTTAAAGATATGATTGGAGGTTTTTTAAATGACAGTTTATTAGATAATACTAATCCTGATAATCAAAAACTCCTTACTAAATTAAAAACTGATGAAAAATATTTTATAAATAAAACTAAACAAATTACAACAACATCATTAACATTTACAAAGCCAATGGGTTTAGAATTTTATAATAATTTTTTACCTAATGATCCAGTTGCTTTAAAAGATTTAACACCAATTGAAATGGAATTAAATAAAAAAATTATTACATTATTAATTGATGATTTAGATTCTGGTCTTGTAAATTATACAAAAGATAAATATGATCAATATGTTAGAAAATATATTGGATTAAAATTATCAACAATAAATTCTGACTTATATTCTTGCATTATCGCATTTACAAATCAAGTTAAATTAACATATGATGATGACAGAAAAGCTATTGAAGCAGAAAAACAAGCAAAAAAATCTTCAAAAGGTGTATCTTCATCGTTAGAAATATCAGCATCTGTATTAAGTGCATCATCAGAACCATCCACATCTGTACCTACTATTAAAAAACCTAAAAAAACATCAATTGAATATATTGATATTAAAGAATGGGTTCATTCATTTACACCTATTAAAAATATTTCAGTATTAACACCAGAAAAAATATTTGAATACGGGATGGGTAATCAAGGTAATTTAAATGGTTTTTACAAATTGAAAAATGTAGATTTAGAATTTAAAAAGATAGACAAACAAATTAATATTATAGTAACGGCTTTTAATGGTTATAACAAAAGTGTTGTAGAAGATTTATCATTAATATTAACAAAAGAAAAAAGAGAATATTATGATCATTTTTTAAAATTATTACCATTTTTTGTTGATAAATCAGAAGTTGGTGCTAAGGATGTTTTTATTGACATGTTAGATTCAAAAAATTATGTGCTATATTTTTATTTAGATAATCTTTACTATGAATTTATTAGAAAAGAAACAGATGAAAGTGCGCCAAATAATCATTATCAGATTGATGATGATTTTAAAATAACTAAAATTAGATTGCCTCTTAATACTCAAGTTATTAATAAATCTGATACAATTAAAATGCGTAATATAAGTTTTCACAAACATTTTAAAAATTTACTTGTTACTCAAGCTGATAAAAGTAACATTTTTAAGTCATTTAGAAATACTTATTTAATTTACAAACAGTATCAAAACTTAGATAAAAATAAAAAGAATATGTTTAGATTTTTAGAATATATGTTTCATCAACCAATAGAAAATGGAGAAATTGTTCCTAAAAAACCATTAATTGGTAATATAATAAACTTGTTTATTTTAACAGGAAATTTAGAAACAATGTATAAATTTTTTGGATCAGAAAATACTATAGACTATAAAATACATCATAAATCGGTAGGTAAAGCAGATATAGTAATTAGTTTAAAAGAACTTGGTATGGATAAGATGACAACAGATGATGAAAAAGATAACCATATCAGATATTTTGATATTACCAAATTGTTAGTAAATAAATATAGAGATTTTATAACAACAAATTTTGCAAGTTTTAATTTTGAATTAAAACCAGATACATGTGATCAAATTGTTGGAAAAATCAATGAGTTAATTCCTAAATTAGCTACTATAGAATATGCTGATGGAATTCCAGATGTAGCAAGAATTCACATAGAAATGTGTAAAGCAGATGTTATTGAATTAATAAAAACAACAACAATGTATTTAATGGAACCAAAAAATAAAGAAGGCGTTAATATTATTAATGCATATAATTATTTTGATATTATTGATAATACTGATTTATTAACTTATAAAATTAATGACATCGATAAACGTTTAAAAGAGGATCCAAAATCTGTTACTCCAACAGAAAAATCGGCTTTAAAAGATATGTTAGGAAAAGTTAACGGAAACTTAAAAAAATCAAAAACCTTAGTATTTTATCATGCAATATTAGATATTAGTTATTTACGTAAGATTTCATATGATGCAAAAAAGGAATTAACTGTAGGACAATCAACTTTAAATCATATTTTTATTGACCACATAATAGACGTGATGGTTGTATATAGACAATTATATGAAATAAATATTCCATTTAACAAAAATTTATTAACCCATTCAAATAGAACATGGCGTGCAACCTTTCCTGTTCAAGATATAGATGAAATTTATGGTTTGGTCAAAAAAAGTTATAATACATTTGCTTATGGTGGTTTTACAAGAAAACGTGGTGCAGATTGTGGTGAAACCGCAATATTAAACATTTTTAATTATTTGATATTTAATGAAGAAACTGGAACTTTGGATGTATCAAAACTACCAGATAACACCCATCCCAAAATTAAAAGTTTTTATACCAAATATAATAGTTTGGAAAAGATTGATACTAACGCAAGATATCAATGGGATGAAATAATGTATGACTATGAATTTGTAATGCAAACACTTGATTATTGTGTGGATTCATATAATGGACTAAAATACAAAGTATATTCTCACTATCAAAACTTAAATGGATATAGAGACACTGAATCTATTCCAAAAGATGATGCAATTTATAGATTTAAAATTTATGACGATGCAGGAAATCTTTTACCTGGAAAACAAGAAAATAAATATACAGGTCATACAATTCGTCCTGGTTATATTTCAATTGTGAAAATTTTAAATAAACTGACAGGTTTTGATAAAACATCTGAAAAGTATAATGATCGTTTTATAATATCTAATTTAACTTTGGACTCGCTTAAAGAAATTCTTCAAACATTTAAAAATTCTGATAAATTGGATGATTATATTGTGTTAGAAGGAGATAATATATATGATGAAACAGTTAAGGTTAAATTTAATAATTTTGCAGTAACTATGCGATATGGTCATGCATTTGTAGAATATGGAGGAATAGTATCAGACAGAAGAGGAGCTAATGCTTTTGATGAAAGCTTATTATACCGTAGATTAGGAAGTAGTCCTAATTCAAAATTAAGGTATTATCAAAAATCATTTACTGGTTTATCAACTTACACTGAACTAACATCAGACTTTCAAAAAACTTTATTAAATATTGAAACATTTAAAAGAGATTATATGTCCACATTAACTGGGTTTTTAACAAATGGCTCAACTGTTGATAATATTGAATATATTTTAAACTTGTATAAATTATGTTTAAGTGATGAAGAAGTTTTAGAATTGCCTATTTTACCAAGTTCAACTTTTGTTGATTTATTTACTCCAGAAGACAATTTATTTTTTAAAATATTTGGAAAAAAAAGTAACAATAAATTAACCTTTAATTTTAAAGCATTTGATCGTTTATCTGCAGTAACAAATTATAAAGTTATCAAGCATCTTATTTATTATTTGGATGGTGTTAATAATCCTATTAATGACAGAAAAGATACTATACTTAATTTATTATTTAAGGCCAGTAACGAATCTATGATTAGACAAATTATGGTAGAAGATAAACCAAATATTATGATACTTAATCAATATGGTAATAATATCTTACACTATCAACAGTTTGTTTATTATGATTATAAGATAGAATCAAATATAAAATTATTAAAAGAATTGGTTGATCAAAAAACTTGGGACCAATTAGTTACTCATAAAAATAAAAAAGACCAAATCCCATTTATGGCTATTTTGTCAAAATCACACATTTTTATTTCAGATTTAATACCAAATTCAAATAGAGTTAGAGTTGATTTAATAAAACAAGTGTTAGTCGATTATTTAATAAAACAAAATAATACTAATGAGAAAAAAATGGATGTTCAGAAAAAAATAGCAGAAACCAAATACAATTATGAATTTTTAGCTAAAATTAGAAATATTATTGATTCAATTACAAATCCAGATATTAAAAATAAAGTTTATTCTTTATTAGTAAAAACACTTGATAAAAAAATAAAATTATTTTCTGATCAACATCACTACAACAGTTTTTTTGCTCTTATTATAAATGGTTTAATTGGAAATAATAATTTTCCAGAAAATGAAATGTTTTTTATTAGATCGATGGAATTACCTTATAATCTTAGTAATTTTAATAGGGATAATTTAGAAAATTTTAATAAAATTTTTAATAAAGAATTATTAGCTAAATATAATATTAGCCCTTGGTTTAGTTTAAATATTGATCCTTCTATTAAATTAGAAGATTATATTAAGGTTTTAGTTGATGCTAATAAATTTGATATGGTGCCACTACTTGGTTTAATAACTAGTGAAAAATTATTCAAAGAATGTGTTAAATGGTCAATTAAAAATTTTAATGTAATTTCTGGATTAGATGCTTTACCAGAAGACATAAGAACTAAAGGACTCAAATCATTAGTTGACTATAATGGAAACACAATTTATCATAATTTAGCTATAATGTCAAGATATTTTATGTTAAAGGGAGATTTAGATAAAACCGATATTAAAAAATTATTTGGATTTTTAACAAGAACAGTAGATAATAGACAAATATTTTTAATGGAAAATAATGACGGATGGAAATTAATTGATATTTTATCATGGTTTCCTCATGTTAACAATCAAACAATTCTTGATAATCTTTTTGTATATGATAATATTAGAACTTGTCTTGGATTATTAGATGATTATTTTCAATATTTTAATCAAGCCACGCAAAAGATTGAGGATTATCTTATTATATTAACAAGACACCTAATAAATAAATGGTTTAGATATTTTGATCAAACAAATAAATTAATTGGAACTCTAAATATTTTAATTGGACACGATCAAAATGTAAACAATAAATTTTTAAACAGACTTGACAAAACATTTAATTTACATTTGTATGATGACTTTTTGTCACCAATTCTTTCTATTGACAGAAAAACCTATTTGTCTGAGCCTAATTATGTTGTTGGTATTGGTCTTCAAGGTAATATATTAATAACCAAACAAACTTTTAAAAAATCTTATGATATAGCAAATACAAATCCAATATCTGAAAACCAACTTAAAAAACTTAATTTGAAAGAAAATCCTTATAAGGATATTACTAATGCATTTGACTTAATAGTACCAAATAAACAACCAGCTTTAGAAAAAGTTGATCAAGTTAGTGAATCAAAAGCTGATCAAGTTAGTGAATCAAAAGCTGATAAATCAGCTGAAAATAAATATTATTTATTATACAAAAAATATAAGACAAAATATTTAACCCTAAGAGAAATATTATTATAATGTAAAAATGACTTAAACTGATATGAGTACATAATGTATTTATTAAAAGAACTAATAGTTATTATTTTTAGATTATAAAAATATAAATTTTTTTTTACTATTAATAAAATATCTAATATCTATTATATGATTACTTTTAAAGATATGATTGGAGGTTTTTTAAATGATAGCCTCCTTAATGGTACTGGTTTGGAACAAAGATTACTTGAAAAATTAAGAGCTGATGCAAGATTTTTTAGTGGTAATCAAATAATAGCATCACCACCAACACCAACAAAAAACCACGGACTTTACTTTTATCAAAATTTTTTACCTAATAACGAAGAAGCGTTCAAAGGTTTTAAACAAGATGAAATTGAAACAAATGCAGTTATTGTTAGGTTATTAATTGATGATTTAGATGCAGGGCTTGTAAATTACACCAAAGATAACTATGAATCATATTTAAGAAAATTTATTGGATCAAAATTATCAATCCTAAATCCAGAATTATATTCTTGCATATCAGCTTATATTAATCTTGTTAAATTAACGTATGATGATGATAAAAAACTTGATGATTTACAAAATAAAGTAAAAAATCCAAAAGTATCTAAGTCTAATCAAGAAGAAATGCAAAAGGAAATAAATCAACTAGAAAATAAAAAAAAAGGAAGACCAAATTATGTTAGTTTAAATTCACCTTCTTCTGTACCAGCAACATCGTCACGCCCATCTGCAGCTGCATCAGCATCATCATCATCAGAACCTTTAGCATCTGTACCTACCATGAGACAAGCAAAGAAAACATCAATGGATTTTAGTGATATTAAAGACTGGATATATGGATTAACACCTGCTATTAAAAATTTATCAGAAATGTTTGTGGGTGAAATATTTGAAAAAGCTATTAATATTAATCCAAAAGGATTTTTTAAAATTAATGATTTGGAATTAAAAAAAATAGATAAACAAATAAATACTCTCACTACTGCTTTTAAAACTTATTATACAAAAGTTATTGAAGATCCAGCATTAATTTTAACAAGTGAAAAAAGAGCTTATTATGATCAATTTTTAAAAATATTACCATTTTTTGTTGATAAATCAGAAGTTGGTGCTAAAGATGTTTTTATTGACATGTTAGAATCAAAAAACTATGTGCTATATTTTTATTTGGATGGTTTATACTATGAATTTATTAATAAATCAACAGACGAAACAGCACCAAATAATCACTATATAATTGATGATGATTTTAAAATAACTAAAACTAATGTACTACAATTTGACAATATTATTAACAAATCAGATACAATTAAAATGACCAATATTATAAAACATAAACATTATAAAAATATATTAGTTACTCAATCAGATAAAAGCAATGTTTTTAGATCATTTCAAAATACTTTTTTTATTTATAAACAATACCAAAATTCAGATCAAGGTAAAAAGAGCATGTTTAGATTTATTGAATACATGTTTCATCAGCAAGGAGGAAATGCAGAAATTGTTCCTAAAAAACCATTAATTGGTAATATTTTTAATTTATTTATTTTAACAGGAAATTTTGAAACAATGTATAAATTTTTTGGATCAGAAAATACAATAGATAGCGAAACAGGATTAAAGGTAGACTTATTACTTCATCCTTCAAATCCTGCTAATCCTTCAAATCCTGCTGAATCTAAAAAACAACAATCTCCAGATATTTCTATTAGTTTAAAAGAACTTGGTATGGATAAGATGACAACAGAGGAAGAAAAAGATAACCATATCAGATATTTTGATATTACCAAATTGTTAGTAAATAAATTTAGAGACTTTATTGGAACAAATATTCAAACTTTTGATGTTGAAATAAAACCAGACACTTGCGATCAAATTGTTCAAAAAATTAATGAGTTAATTCCAAGATTAAATAAAATAAGTTATCCACCTGGAATTACAGATTTAGCAAGAGGTTATATTGAAATATGTAAAGGTCATCTAATAACAATGTTTTATCATACCGCAATGTTTTTAATGGAACCAAAAAATAAGGAAGGGGTTAATTTAATTAATGCTTACAACTATTTTGATATTATTGAAAATATTGATTTATTAACTAATAAAATTGATGAAATTGAAAAGAAGCAAAGAGAAAATCCAGATTCTGTTAGTGCTAGTGATAAACAATCTTTAAAAGACATGATGTTAAAAGTTAATGGTAATTTTAGAAAACCTAAATCTTTGGTATTTTACCATTTGCTATTTGATATATCTTACTTGCGTAAAATTTCACATGATGCACAAATGGAATTACAAAATCCAGCAAATACCGATAATGATTTAGTTTTTATTGATCATTTAATAGATATAATGGTTACATATAGACACGATTATTCAATTAATATTCCATTCAATAAACATTTATTAACCCATTCAAATAGAGCCTTACGTGCAAGTCCGACAAGGCCAGACCGTGTTATTGATGAAATTTATGGTTTGGTAAAAACAAGTTTTAATACATTTTGTTATGGTAATTTTACAAGAGGCAGTGGGCCAGATTGTGGTGAAACTCTAATTTTGAATCTTTTTAATTATTTAATATTTGATAAACAAACTGGTAAGTTAGATGTATCAAAACTTCCAGATAATGTCCATCCCAGAATTAAAAGTTTTTATACTAAATATGATAGACTTGAAAAAATAGATACTAATGCAAGATATCAATGGGATGAAATAATGTATGACTATGAATTTGTAATGCAAACGATTGAATATTCAGTAGGCACTAATATAAGATATAAAGTTTATTCTCAATTTCAAAATTTAAATGGGTTTATAGATACTATAGGTATTCCAAAAGAACAAGCGATTGAAAACAATGAAATTTATGATGCTACTGGAAATCTTTTACCAGGAAAGAAAGAAAACAAATATTCAGGACATACAATTCGTCCTGGTTATATTCCAATTGTAAGAATTTTAAATAAACTTACTGGTTTTGATAAAATATCTGAAAAATATAATGACCGCTTTGTAATGTCTAATTTAACTTTAGATTCATTAAAAGAAATTCTTCAAACATTTAAAAATTCTGATAGAGTTGATGATTATCGTGCAGTAGCTATCGATCCAGAGCGTGATGATTTTTATGCCAACCAGGTAAATGTTAGTTTTGGTGGTACTGATAATTTTGAATTAACAATGAGATATCCTCATGGTAATGTTAAATTTGGTGGTCAAGTATCAGATGATCGTAGAGGGGCTGATTATTTTAATACCAATTCATTATACACTAAATTATCTCCACCCCGTAATTCTTCAAGATTAAGATATTTTCAAAAAGTAATTACAAATGTAAATACTTATACTTCTTCTGCATGTCATTTTAGAGCTACCACATATAATATTGAACAATTAAAAACTACTTTTAAAAACATTGTTGAAAACTATTTAATTAGTGGTACATCGCAATCAGGATATAATATAGAATTTATTTTGAATTTAATTAAATTATCATTAAGTGAAGAAGAAGATTTTGAATTATCTATTTTGCCAGGTGAACCTTTTGCTGATGCAATTAAACCAGAGGATAATATGTTTTTTAAAATATTTGGAAAAAAAAGTAATGGTAAACTAAATTTTAGTTTTAGAGCTTTTAATATATTTAGAATACTTAGAAACTATAATGTTATTAAACATCTTATTTATTATTTGGACGGTGTTGATAATCCTATTAATGACAGAAAAGACACTATACTTAATTTATTATGTAAATTTAGTAATGAAGATATGATTAAAAAACTTGTATCGGAGGATAAACCGAATATGCTAATTACTAATCAATATGGTAATAATATATTACATTATCAACAATTTGTTTATGACGATTATAAGATAGCATCAAATATACAATTATTAAAAGGATTGGTTGATCAAGAAACTTGGAACAGATTAATTTCTTACAGAAATAGAAGAGGACAAGTTCCTTTTATGGCTATTTTGTATAAAGCACATATTTTTATTCCAGAATTAATGCTAACATCTAACAGAGTTAAAGTTGATTTTATTAAACAAGTGCTAGTTGATTATTTTATCAAACAAAATAATACTGATTTAAAAAAAATGAATGCCCAAAAAAGATTAGATGAAAATCAAACTAATTATAACTTTTTATCAAAAATTAAAGATATTATTGATAGTATTACATATCCAAATATTAAAAACAAAGTTTATTCTTTGTTAATAAAAATTAATTTTAAAAATGAAAGATTATTTACCAATCAAAATCATCTTATAAGTTTTAGAGCTTTCCTTATTCAAAATTTATATGAACTTGGAAACGAATTTTCTCAAGATGAAATATTTTTTATTAGAGCAATGGATTTACCTTATAATCTTAAAGATTTTAGTGAAGATAATTTAAAAAATTTTCATAAAATTTTTAATAAAGAATTTATAGCCAAATATAATTTTAATCCTTGGTTTGGTTTAAATATTGATCCTTCTATTAAATTAGAAGATTATATTAAGGTTTTAGTTGATGCTAATAAATTTGATATGTTACCATTACTTGGTTTAGCACGTAATCATGATTTATTCAAAGAATGTGCTAATTGGTCAATTAAAAATTTTAACTCAATTACTGGTTTAGATTCTTTACCAGAAGACATAAGAACTAAAGGACTCAAATCATTGGTTGATTATAATGGAAACACAATTTATCATAATTTAGCTATAATATCAAGATATTTAATGATAAAGGGAGATTTAGACGAAATTGATATTAAAAAATTATTTAAGGTTTTAAATAAAGAAGCTAATAGACAAATATTTTTAATGGAAAATAAAGATGGTTGGAAATTAATTGATATTTTATCATGGTTTCCTCATGTTAATGATGATATAATTCTTGGTAATTCAAAGGTATATGAAAATATTAGAATTTGTCTTGGATTATTGGATGATTATTTTAAAATTTTTAATCAAGCCACGCAAAATATTGAAGACTATGTTATTGTTTTAACAAGACATTTAATAAATAAATGGTTTAGATATTTTGATAAGACTCAAGTATTAATTGGAACTCTAAATGCTTTAATGGAAAGAGATCCAAATATTAGCAATAAATTTTTAAACAGACTTGATAAAACATTTAATTTACATTTGTATGATGACTTTTTGTTACCAGCTTTAAATATTGATAGAAAAACCTATTTGTCTGAGCCTAATTATGTTATTGGTATTGGTCTTCGAGGTAATATATTAATAACTAAACAAACTTTTAAGAAATCTAATGATATTGTAATTACAAATCCATTAGCTGAAAACAAACTTAAGAAACTTAATTTGAAAGAAAATCCTTATAATGATATTGCTAATGCTTTTGATGCAATTACACCAAAACAACAGGCTCATAGAGCTGATCAGGTTGAAGTTGCAAGAGTTAGCAAATCTGCATCATCTAATGAATTAGAAGAAAAATCTGCAGAAAATAAATATTATTTGTTATACAAAAAATACAAGACAAAATATTTAACATTAAGAGAAAAATTATCCAAATAATTTATCAATATTAATATATAGTAATGTCAGTAGTATTTGAAGAAAATGATTTAGATTCATTTAAAAATTTTATGAGTAATAAATCCATGTTTCAATTTGCAATTACACTAGTAATAGTTTCCCATCTTAAAAATATTACCACAAATATAAGTGAAACTATTTTAACCCCAATTATTGATAAAATAACAGATTCTAAAATGAGTAAACTAAGTGTAAATCTGTTTGGAATAGATTTTTTTCTTGGAAAAGTTGTATCCAACCTTATATCATTTTTATTTATGATGATTTTGTTATATGCTTTTATTAAAACAAGTCATATTGATAGAAAGCTTAGAAAAGAACAAGCACCTTCTCCAGTAAAAGTTCAAGTAGCTAGTGAGTCAAACAAAAATTCTTCTAGTCCAAGTAGCAAGGAACAAGTTCAGTCAATCAAATTAAATATTTAAAAAGATGAAAATTTTTAATATAGATATAAAAATATATTTATATTAAGAACCAAATGGATAAAATTAAATCACAGACATTTACACTAACCTATGGTAATTGTGCAGAAAACCATAAATCAATGGAAATAATTGGTAAACAATTAGATTCGGGGTTAGAAAAAAAAGATTTAGATTCAGCATATGCATATTTTACTGGTCTCGGTGCAAAATGTGAAATGATTCACTTAAAACACTTGATAAAAAATATTGTACCAGAAAAAGATTTTGATAAAATTCAAGATGCATATTTACTTGTTGTTAGAGAAGGAGCAAAATATTTATTAAAACAAGCTTATCCTAATTTTAGTACTGATGAATTATATATGGAACAAGAAGTATTGGAAAAAGATAAAAAAGCATTTATGTATGGTCGAGTTGTAAATAAAAAGGCTCGTCATAATTTATGTTTTAGTGATTTTGACCAAGAGGCAGATTATGAAAATAAAAAAGGAACAGTTGTAAATTTTAATCGTGTTAAATATACAAATAAAATTAGATCAATGATTCCTCTAATAATTCCGAATGATAAAGTTAAAAACTTACAATGTGAAGGTAACTATTATTATGATGTTAAAACCACATATATTGGTATGCATGGAGACACTGAACGCCAAATAGTTATTGCAGTAAGATTAGGAGCAAATTTTAATCTTTATTATCAATGGTATTATCAAGGTGAAAAAGTTGGTCCATCATTTGAAACAACTTTAGCGCATGGTGATATATATTTTATGTCTGATAAAGCAGTTGGTTATGACTGGAAAAAATCTTCATTATACACATTAAGACATGGTGCCGGTCCAAGACATTTAATTGGATTAGAAGAAGAGCCTGAAAAAAAGGTTATTGAAACCGACACTAAAACAATAAAAGTAACAACAAAACATAAAGATGAATCATTAACAAAAGAAACTAAAAAACTAACTAAAGAAGATAAAAATAAAACACAAACAAAAGGTAAGTCTAAAAAACAAGCTAATAAAGAAATTGAAGTTTAATTTTAATTTAATTTAAAAAAAAATCCAATTATTTATAATGTTAGATCAAACACTAAATTTTTTAAAAAATTCTTTTATTTTTATTCAACTTAAGTTTTTAAACTTTTTATTGTTTTTATTAGAATTTTTTAGAACAAATACAGCAGGATTTTTTCAGTTCTTATTTAAAAATAACATTATGGCATTTGCTGTAGCTACTTTAGTAAGTACACAATTATCAAGATTAGTAACATCATTTACTGAAATATTTATTGATCCTATAGTTAAAAGATTATCAGCAGATTCTGTTGATTCTTTAAAAGAATGGGAAATTACAATTTTTGGAATAACATTAAAAATTGGTTTATTCTTAAATACATTATTTAATTTTGTTGTTATGTTTATAATTGTTTATCAAATTTACTTGTTTTCACAAAATCCAGACTTAACTAATGTTATCAACTGGTTAAGAAATAGTGAAGAAGCTATTAAATCAAGCAAACCAAAACTTGTTGTAATGGTTAATGCAAATAATTAATCTTATATAAATTATTTCTTTGTGTGTTAATAGAATTTTTTAATTCTAATAAGACCCCTGTCATTATTTTTTTGATTTCTCCACAGGTCATGGCTCCAGAACAAAATTGATTTTTAATATCATTTAGTTTTGATTCATCTAATTCAAAATAGTTTAGGTATTGGTAGCTTATATCAGTATTAATATTACCCCCATAAAGTTTATGTTCTTTTAATGTTCCATTACCACCG
>JACCDO012062453.1_pt1 | contig 27019 bp, 9 predicted proteins | sample 7446101 | NCBI WGS metagenome assembly JACCDO01 (sample SAMN15323440, study PRJNA562643) | freshwater metagenome | isolation source: river surface water | place: USA:Blue River Watershed | collected 2017-08-16 | reverse complement strand
TGGTCATGCTTTTTATGCAATCATTGATGAAGATGGAGATTATTGGCCTATTGAAACTATTCTTGTTGGCAATTATAATGCTGAATTTATAGATGCTTTAAGAACTGGCTTTTCTACAGCGAATTGTTGGTTTGGAAATATAGACTGTGATTCAAACCAATATGATGAAAATGCAAAAGCAATAGATGTATTTCTTCAAAGAGACAATGGCATTCTACCCATTCCTTATGCATTCTAAATCCACTAAAAATCGAGAATGATATGATTAAATTTTTTAGCTAAAACACTTCTTTTACTTTGTGATATATCAACATCATGAATCAAACAATGATATAGACAAAGTGTCAATCTGATAAAAATGATAAATCTTTTTTAATTTATTTACTAAAAAATCGATAATTCTTCAATCACAGTTTAAAGACTATTGTCAAAACCCCCAATTCTCTTATCATCTAAAATCTATATTTCAACAAGGAGGGATCATGAGAAGCATAAAGTACCTATTGCTTTTAATGATAATATTGCAAACCCATTTGCTCTTCGCACAAAAAAACGCCCCAAAAAGCAAAAGAGTATTTCCCGATATCAAAATCGCCAATCGAATCAATGGTCAAGAACTCAATGATGCCTTAAAACCATATATCGATCAAGTCGCAGCCTACTATTTCACTGATGCCAAAGAACTCAGTCAGAGAATTTCTATGGATACATCGCTTTATGCATCAGAAAAAGGTCAACTCTTTTATGTCTGCAAAGATGCACCCTTAGATACCAGTAAAATCGATGAAGCTTCAGGTTTTGCCCAACCCAGTAAAGTGGATTTACCCTTAGATCAAACCTTTTTACTTCACAGTCGCCCAGGTGCAACCAAAGTCATTTATCTCGATTTTAATGGACATACCACTTCAAATACCATTTGGAATAATGCTTTTAATAATGGTGCTAATTTTACAACCCCAGCTTTTAGCACAGATGGTAGTTCGGCTTTTAGTAATACTGAACTTGGCGTGATTCAAGGGATTTGGAAAAGAGTGGCTGAAGATTTTTCTATCTATGATATCGATGTGACTACTCAAGAACCAAGCTTAGATGCCTTAAAGAAAAGCAATCATGCCGATGAAAACTATGGAATTCGCGCTGTCATTGGTGGTGGATATAACCAATGGTTTAGACAAGCTGCTGGCGGTGTCGCTTATATCGGTTCTTTTAGTTGGCCAGATGATGTGCCAGCATTTGTCTTTGCCAATGATTTGGCTTCTGGCAATGAGAAATATGTCGCTGATGCCACAAGCCATGAAGTAGGGCATACATTGGGCTTATCTCATGATGGTACAACACGAGGATGTGGTTCTAATGGTGCTTCTGCTTGTGGTTACTATTCTGGTAATGGAAATTGGGCACCGATTATGGGTGTAGGTTATTATAGTCCTATCGTACAATGGAGTAAGGGTGAATACGGTTATGCCAATCAATTAGAAGATGATTTGCAAGTGATGCTCAATTATGGGGTTGAATTTATTACAGATGATCATGGAAATACACTTGAAAATGCGACTGTGATTTTGCCTACTGAAACCTTTCATTTTGATAGTTTAATCCATGATCAAAACGATGTAGATGTCTATTCGTTTTTAGCTGGTACTGGCGCACTCAATATCGATATCTTATCGGCAAGACCCGATCCTAATCTCTTTATTCATGCCATTGTACTTGATCAAAATCAAAATATCATCGCTGATGCAGATAGTAATAGCATCAGTGGGATGAATATCAATGGTGATGTTACTGATGGTTTGTATTACTTAATGGTATATGGCGTAGGTCAAGGTAATCCCTTAACCACAGGTTTTAGTGATTATGGGAGTATTGGTCAATATACCCTAGATGCCACTTTGATTAATCCGAATGCGTCTTATCCTCCTCGTGCTTCTATTGTATCTTCAGTTCAACAAGGTTTTGCACCTTTAACAGTGAGCTTTAATGGGGCTTCTTCCCATGATCCAGATGGGGTAATTACTGAATATATTTGGGATTTCCATGACGGAAATGGCATTATCAGTGGCGAGCAAGTGGAATATACTTTTACTGAAGTAGGGATTTATGATGTGACTTTGATTGTGACTGATGATCAAGGCTTAAATGCACAAACCACAACAACCATTACTGTGATTGGACCTCCCAAAGCTGCCAGTAATTTAACTGTCAGCCAAAACTGTATTCCCAGAAATAGCAGTGAATCTAATATGATTTTAAGATGGCAAGATCAAAGCTTTAATGAAAGCGGGTTTGAAATTTGGACTTCTGATGATGATGTCAATTATCAATTTGTGACCCAAGTCCCTGCCAATGCCACTGCCTTTGAACAACGTTTAAGTGCAAACGCAACCCGATACTATAAAGTAAAAGCCATTAATGTTTACGGTGATAGTGGTTTTAGCAACAGCATACTTGGTACAGCCCATCAATTGCCATCTGGAGATCTCACACTCAGCGCAACGCCACAATCTCCAAACCAAATACTCTTAACTTGGACTGAAGTACAAAATGAAACTGGTTTTGTGTTGGAAAGAGGACTCAATAATCGTTGGACCCAAATCGCTACCCCCCAAGCCAATGAAACACAATTCTTAGATGGTAATCTCACCAAGAACACTGCTTATAGTTATAGAATTAAACTTACTGCAGCTTGTTCTTTTGTCAGCGCTTATGCCCCAGTTGTGGTTGGTAGAACATTTACGACACCACCCGTACCCACTGGCTTAAATGCACAAGCCGCGTCTCCTTATGAAGTCAATCTCAGTTGGAATAATGATAGTATTGTGGAAACAAGTTTTGAACTACAACGTGCCACAAATACCCGTTTCACTGGTGCATCTACTTTTTATCTAGGTCAAGATATCACTGTGTATAATGACACAAATCTACGTTATGGTACCACCTATTACTATCGCATTAGAGCGACAAATGCTGCTGGTGCTTCTGCTTACTCAGCGACATTTACCGTTGTGACACCTCAAGTATTACCCATCGCACCTAGCAATATCAATGCATCTATTTCTAAAGGTAGAGTGACCATTACTTGGACAGATCTCTCAGATAATGAGCAGGGTTTTAAGATTGAGAGATCTTTGGATCAATTTGTGACCATTGAAAGAACTTTTAATGTAAATACCAATGTGAAGTCCTATGTTGATACAGCAAACCTCATTCAAGGTACCAATTATTACTATCGTGTGAGAGCATTTAATGTGATTGGAGAAACAGATCCTACTGATATGTTTAATATTTTTGTTCCTTGGGGGATTCCACCAGTACCAGCACAACTCACTGCAACACCAATGTCTCCAAATCAAGTAGATTTAACTTGGGTTGATGCCAATGGCGCTGAGTTATCATTTGAACTCCAAAGATCAACCACGGCTCGTTTCTCTTCCATCACCAGAGTAAATCTTGGGAGCAATATCACAGCTTATTCCGATACTGGTTTATTACATGGTAGAACTTATTTTTATAGGATTAGAGCCATCAATGCTGCTGGTAGTTCAGCATTCTCTGCTGTGATTTCTGTGACAACACCACAGATTTTGCCAAATGCTCCTGAAGGATTAGCCATCAGTTATAGCTTGAGAAAAGTAAATCTCTCTTGGCTTGATCGCTCAGACAATGAACAAAGTTTTGTCATTGAAAGATCTCTTGATGATTTTATCACCATTGAAAGAACTTTTGGTGTAGGCGTTAATATTGTAAGAGCAGCTGATGCGACAAATCTGATTAGTGGTACTACTTATTTTTATAGAGTAAAAGCAAGAAATATTATCGGAGATTCCGCTTATTCTACTGTTGTTTCGATTCGTATTCCTTAATCAATGATTAAATTCAACCATTCATCAATCCTCATTGATCCGATCTGCACCCTTTGAAAAAAAGCTTGATGATTTTGAGAAAATTAATTAAATAAACTCAAGCATTTTAGATGAATTTGAGGTGAAGATTGTTAGATCAGCCATACAATCAAGCCGATCCCCAAAAATTGATTTTGGGTCTCGCCAAAGAAGGGCTTAATTTAGAGCTCAAAAATATAGACATTTGTTTTCTCGCAGCTTTACAATTAAGAGCCGATGAAACAGCATTGACTTCTTTTGAAGAAGACTTGGTTTTTGAAATCTTTGAAGATGTATGTCAACTCATTGAACCCAGCGCAGAAAACCCTAAACTTAGGGCGACAAATGCCCTACAAAGACTTAGGGATCAAAGAATGCTCACCCGCGTTGATGGTGCTGGGATTGTGCGCGCTGGTGAATATGTCTTGACACGTTTGGCAGGGGCTGTGGTGGATTTTTTCTTGGCAGATGAAGCGCTTACCAAAGAAAGTCTTACTGTACTCAACCATGCTCTCCTCGATCAAATCGGTGATATCTTGAGTAAAGCTCGGAAGATTCGTAATGAACTGAGCAAAAAAGAAGATAAGAAAAATGCACCATTTAACAAGAAGAAAAAAGATGAAGAAACCCCTGAACAAAGGGAAAGAACTTGGTTGAGTGAATTAGAAGAACTCAAAAATCAATGGAAATTAGGGATTATGATTCCACTGAGAATCACTGTATCTGATCTGCTACGTGGGATAGAACGCAGACAAAAAGGACTAGATGATCAACAGGCCCAAGTTCAAAATAAAATCAGTGGTTTACTTCAATCCGATTGGTTTGATGCCATAGATCGTTGCCAATCTCTGCTCGATACCACCACTCAAACCCTAAGAGAACTCAATGAAATCTTGCTTAGAGATGCATATCAATTCCAATCTCTACTCCAAGAATTAAGCCTACTCTCATCTGAAATGCAGTTTAAAGAAGCTGAAGATGTGGTTCAGCAAATCACAGAACAAGTGGATCGTATTTCTAATTGGGGGATGGCCAGACAAAAAGCTTGGTCTGAATACTATCAATATGTTCATCGCTACTTGAGAGATGTGGTACGTTTGGATCCCCAACGTGCATTGAGCCAAAGATTAAGAGATCAACTCAGCACTTGGGCCAATGATCCCTTTGCTTTTATCGTTGCCTATCAACCTTCTATGCTCATGCTTAGACCCATAGACAAAACAATCTCTGCAGACCCAGTAGGCAGAACAGTCAGCGATAGAGAACATGTCTTAAATGAAGAATTACTACAAGAAAGAGCTGAAAGAATCGAGATTTTGGTCAAGATGATTTTGGAAGAGAATCTACCTACCTTGGCGGCGATTACAGATAAAGTGATTTCTTTGTTACCGCCTGAAGAGCGTTTTTCGAGTGCTGGACAAGTATTTGAAATTGTTGCGAGATTAAATCGAGCCCAATCAGAGCGAGAAAGACCTTGGGTCCCAATCTCTCAAAATATCATGATCGAAGATTGGACTCTTAAACCTTAAGCTTCTATAAGAGACAGAAAGTAAAAAAATGAGTAGATATCAAAATATTGCAGATGTTGTGATGCACCCCTTATTTGCTGGTGTAGATATGTCTTTAAGGAAAGGAAGACATATTGCGAAGGATGAATTTGAAGCTTATGAGTTTTTAATGGATGCCAATCATTTATTAGAACCTTTTTATGCCAAATATTCTTGTCAACTTGTCTATCAAAATGATGGCTATTTCTACTTACTCCCTTCTGGAGATCAGTTGGGCAATAGACATTTAAGTGCAGGTGAGATGCTCATTGGACAAGCATTAACTTTGCTCTACTTTGATCCTAATTCTCTCTCTAGGGGTGGGATTGTCACCAAAGAACAAGTGATTACTCGTTTGGTTGCGATTGTGGGGACTGAAGCTTTGGTTAAAATTTTCCACCCTAGAAAAAAGAAGATCAATGAAAAAGTCATGGGTGATTTGATTAGATCAAAACTCAGTGATTCCCTCAGAAGATTAGCAGCAATTGGATTTATCGAATCCCTAGAAGAAGAAAGATATAAACTCAAATCATCATTGATGAGATTTGCTGAACCTGTCAGAACAGCTGGAGATCAACAAGTAGCGCTGGAATCATTGATTTCAAAGGGTGAAGTCAAGAGAATTGCAGATGATTTACAAGGTGATATTCAAGGGGAAGAAGAAGCTTTGAATGAAGAGGATGAAGGGGAAGATGAAGGGGAAGATGAATCAAAAAAAGACAAACAAATCCCCTTAAATGAAGAAATTATCGATGGTCAAAACCAACCCACTAAAAATAAAAAGACCAAGAAAAGCCAAAAGACAGAAGGTGAAATATGAGTAAGAGAACCATTTCCAAATCCCTAGTTCTTGTCAATTGGAAAGGTGTGTTTTATGAGAAATATGACCTAGATCGACACGTTACTGCCTTAGAAGGTGCAAATGGTGCAGGTAAAACCACAGTGATGATTGCTGCGTATATGGTGCTTTTGCCAGATATGTCTAGGTTGAGATTTACCAATGTGGGTGAAACTGGGGCGACAGGTGGCGATAAAGGGATTTGGGGGCGTTTGGGGGATTTTGGGGGCTCATCTTTTGCTGTCATGGAATTTAGAACGGAACAAGAAGATCGGTTAATTGCAGGTGTACATTTGGTTAGAAAAGGTGAGCCTTCATTAGAAAGCACACCTTTTGCCATCAGTAAAGTCAATTCCACTGTGAGATTACAGGATCTTTTTCTCAAGAGAAAAGGGGATTTGGAATTTGTCCCAGATTTGGCTGATCTCAAGGAAAATGTGCTTAAACAAGGGGCAAGTCTACAAGTTTTCTCTTCAGCCAAAGAATATTTTGCGTATTTATTTGATAAAGGTGTGACGCCGCTTAAGTTGAATACAGATAGTGAAAAGAGCAAGTTTAATGAAATGCTGCGCACCAGCATGACAGGTGGTATTTCTAGAGCATTAACATCTGAACTTCGATCATTTTTACTCAAAGAAGAAGGGAATTTGGGGAGTACGCTTCAACAAATGAAAGCGAATTTAGAGGCTTGTGGTCGTACAAGAATAGAAGTAGAACAAGCGAGAAAGCTCGAAAAAGAAATCGGGGGTGTTTATGAAATGGGTCTCAATATGTTTGGGGCCATGGTGCGTGCCACCAAGAAAAAATCAGAAGAACAAGATCAAAGGGTTCAAGTTGCGAAAGAAGCAAAAGAACAAGCTTTGACCCAATATGAACAAGCTCAAGAATTGCTTCAAAATTTGGTCAACCATCAAAGAGAATTAGATGATCAAAAATCAGAGTTGATCAAAAAGAAATATTTTTCTAACCAATATCAAAACAGATTAGAAAACTCTTTTAAATTAAGAGATCAAATCCAAGAACTTAAAAATGAACTCAGTCATAACCAGAAGTTTGTAGATGATGCCCAAAATAAACAAAATCTATTGATTCAAAAAAGAGATTTGCTGAGAGATCAAAAACAAAAACAACAAATCAATTATAATCTTGCTGCTTCAGGACTTGCAGATTTCCAACAAGGGATCGAAGAGATTTATCGTAGAGCTGGGGCTTATCGTCAAGCCATTAAACGATTTAATGACCTCAAAGATATTTTTGATGACAATCGATTAACTGTAAAAACAGCTTTTGAACGTCAAGAAGAACTGAACGTTTTGAAAGCCGAGAATGATCAAAAAAGAATAGAAGCCAGCAGAAGACTCAGCGATTCTAAACTCAAAAAAGCTGAATATGATAAAGGGAAACAAGCTTTAGAAAAATTCAGAAATCTCGAAAATGTTACTGTTACTCATCTCTATCAAAGCGCATTAGATGTATTGCTAGAAATGGATCAACAAGAGAAATTACTCAGCAATTACTCGCTCTTACTCAAGGAAAGAGATGAATGTAGGCTACTCAAAGATCGACAACAAAAAGCCAAACAAAGACTGCTGACCTTGGGATTAACCATAGAACATAAACCAGAAAATAAATCAGCAGTAGAGTGGATCAGCGAACAGCTCAGCCAAACTGAAAATCAAATCAGAACTTTGGAAGATCAATTAAGAGAAGAGCAAGGGGGATTAAAAGACAAAGAATCCCTTTTAAGCCAAAGCAAAGCCAGATATATCGATTTAGAACAAGCTCAAAGCAATTGGCAAGACCTTGTTGTCAGAATGGAAAGATTGAAAGAGTATTTTGGGGAAGAGCCCAAAACACGTGAAAAACTGGAAGAAATCCGCAAGAACTTATCTGATATTCGCTCTAATTATCAACATGATATTTTAAAAGACAAAGAGAAGAGAGAACAATCCCTACATGAAGCTAGGCTTTTAGACAGCGTCAATGGTTCCTTCTCTACAGATCTTGTGAAGATCAAAGATAGTTTAGGGGCTGAGTTTATGGCAAATCGCTTTGAAGATGTTGCCCCGAGTGAAGCGCCAGAACTTGAAGCGAGATTAGGACCTTTGGCAAATGCGTTAATCGTAGAGAACCTAGATGAAGCCATTGCCAAAGTCGCTGGACATCCTAGAAGTATCGATAGTATTTGGTTGATGGCAGAAGATGCAGATTTTAGTTTGGATCCTGATGAAAGTTTTGTTAGTGGCGTACACAAAGATGTCTTGGTCAAAGAAGGTGATGGGATTGTGCGTATTAGCAGATTACCTACTAAACCCACACTTGGTAGAAAAGCCAGAGAAGAAAAGATCCTACAACTCCGCAAAGAAGCGCTTCAGCTTGATACTAAGATTGAAAAAGCCATCAATGAACAAAAACAAGTGGAGAGATTACAACAAGATCTAGATATACTCTTGTCTAATAGTAATTTGTGGTTTACGGGTAACCCTAGCGATTTAATGGTTGAAGTCAATGCTTTGATTCAATCCATACAAGAACAAATCTCTAGCATCAAAGAACAAATCGATCAGATCAAGATCAAGCTCAATTTGATCAAACCCAAAATCGATATCTATAGGGTCTTGTTATCAGATGCGAGATTATTGGATGAAAAGGATTATGAATATCTTCTTGAAGAATTAGAATTACAAATCGCTAAACTTCAAGATATCAGAAACCAATTCCATGCCCAAAAAACAGATAGAGATCAACTTAAAAAATATGCAGAATACCTAAAATATCCCCCATTATCCCCCACAGAAATGAATGATCTAGAGTTAGAATTACATCATTTAACTCAAGACAGAGATGATTATTCTCGGGCTGAAGAAAGTTTAGAGTATTTAAAGAACAACCAAGAAGCACTACAATGGTCAGATGCAGAAAAAGCATTACAAAATAACCAAACCCTAAAACCCGAAGTAGAAGCTCAACTCGAAGCTGCCAAAACAGCCATAGATACCATCGAAAAAGAACTCGATGAAAACGATGGATTGTTATCAACTGCTGTTCGTACTTTGCAAAATTATGAAGGTGAAAAAGCAGCAATTGATGCAAAATTATCTAGATTAACCCAAGAGTACAATGAACTTGGCATAGATGATCAAACAGCAAATGCGATGGAATCATTAAGAGTAGAACTCTTTGAACTCGATTCAAAAATCAAGAATCTAGAACTTGAATTAAGCGAAGTAGCAAAGAAAAGCGGTAGATTAGAAGCTCAAAAAGAACAAGCGCAAAAAACATGGCAAGAGAGCAGTCATCGATTGGTCTATGAAGAACAACTCGCTGAACCTATTCTTCAAGCTTGGCAAATGCTCAAGGGGCAAACTGAAGATGAGGGTTTATTACACATGGCGCTTAACTCTCGATTGCTTGGTGGGATTTTGGAAAACAAGAGCAGTGCAGAGTTATGGGCAATCGTCAAACAACAATCCGCATTATTACTAGAGAGATTGTCTTCTGCGCAAGGTGGAACTGAGATTTTGGGATCGATTAAGGGTGAGATCAATCATGCAGAACAAGATACGATTGCTTATCTCAATGCATGGTTGACTTTAAGATCTTGGTTAAGAAAGAGATTACCTATACAACTCGCTGAAGTAGATGATCCTTTACAAGCATTGGAAAGATTAAGGGATTATTTGGCTACTCTTGATGATCGATTGAAGAGACAAGAAACAGAACTCAAAGGCACATCGGAAGATGTGGCCGCCAATATCGATCTACAAATCAGGAAAGCAAGAACACAGGTAGGCAGATTGAATGCTTATTTGGAAAGTGTGAGATTTGGGAGTATTCAAGGAATTAGGGTTAGGATTGATATGGTTGAAAAGATGGAAGAAATCCTCAAAGCCCTGAGAAAAGGTGGCTCCGCTCAAGGTGTATTATTTGAGTCAGAAATCCCCATTGAACAAGCTTTGGATGAAATCTTTAAGAAATATGCTGGGGGTCAATCTGGGGGGCAAAGGATTTTGGATTATCGAGAATATATCCATTTGGGTGTAGAGATTAAAAGACAAGCAAGTGGAAGTGTTTGGGAACCAGCAAACCCAACAAGACTATCCACAGGTGAAGCCATCGGTGTAGGGGCTGCATTGATGATGGTGGTATTAACAGAATGGGAAAGGGGTGTGAATCTACTGAGAACACGTGCAGTCAGTGGTTCTTTGAGATTGCTCTTCCTAGATGAAGCCAATCGTTTATCCAAAGACAATCTGAGTTCTCTTTTTGATCTCTGTCAGAATTTGGATCTACAATTGATTATTGCTGCGCCAGAAGTCGCTCAAGCCGAAGGAAATACAACTTACCGATTGATTAGAAGATTAAGGGCAGATGGTAAAGAAGAAGTAGTGGTAAGTGGTCGTAAAACAAAAAAAACGGATGTCGTCATAGATATTGAAAAAAATTCTTAAATCATCTAGATTCATTGATATTCACAAATAAATCAATTGAGGTATTTATGTTTACCATTAAAGAAAAAGTTGTATTAAATCAAAATATGAAGGCTTTATTGCCTAAAAACTTCAAACAAGTCATGGTTTCCCTATCATGGACATCTGCAATCGATTTTGATTTGTTCGCAGTATATGAAAGCAAACAGGGGAAATTAGGGATTGTTTATTTCAATGATCTTGGTAATTTAAATTCATTTCCTTATATCAAGTTAAGTGGTGATGAAGGTGTCAATGATAAAGCAGGAGATAACGAAGAATCTTTGTTGATTTCTAGCCTGTCTGAAATGAAATATATTTGGATATGTACTTGGGATTATGAAAAAGTACTCAAAAACCAAGTTGGGAGATTTGATACTTCCGATATCAAAGCAACTGTTGTAGATGATTCAAACAATGAAATTACCATTCCTTTGGTTGATCAAAAAAATGGAAATACAGCATTGATTTTTACCATTTATTGTAGCAGTGCCATTACAAGTGAAGTGATCAATAATAGCAACGTCACTACCCTCAATGGCTTGAATCCAAATGTTTTGGTTGAATTTCTCAAAAACACTGTCAAAACAATGGTTTAAAAAATGTCTGATTTTATCATTTTAGCCAAAGGTCAAAACCGTCAAATCCATCATCAGCATTTTAAGATTTCTCTGAAATGGCAAGGGAAAATCGATTTTGATTTGGTTGCATTTTATAAAACCAAAGAACACGCAGCTGGTATTTTTTCTCAAAATTACGCTGGTGGTCAACTCGGCAATCTCCATCAATTTCCCTATATGCAACTCAGTGGAGATGAAGGTGGACGAGATGGTGATAATGAAGAAATCATCGAAGTCAGCAGAGTAGATGATCGTATTGAAGAGATGAATATTTTGTGTTTGAATTATAGTAATCTCTCTCAAAATCAAAAGATTTCATTTGAAAAATATAATATTCGTATAGAAATCAATCAAAATGGTTCAATCATCTCTGTACCCTTACAAGATCATCAATTTGGTAGCATTGCTTTGATTTCCAAAATCAAGAATCAAAACGGAAATCTATGGGTAGAGAACGATGTCAAAATCCTTGAAAAAGAAGAATTTTATGCCCAAATCCCAGGAGCATAATCCCTGCAGTTCTCATCTAAGAATATGCTCAAGAACCAAGGTGAAAGCTTATTTTTAATTCAACCCAAGAGCAGATATGAAAGTTTTGATATCCAAGCTAGATTAACTTGGAAATCTTCAGTTGATTTGGATCTACACTGTTTCTATCTCCCTAAAAATCATATTGTTTATGAAGAGAATACTGGCTTTTTCAGTTCTTTATTTGGTAAAAAAACAAAATTAAACAGTGATGTGAAAAGAATTTATTTTGGAAATAAAGGTTCCCTAAAAATATCTCCATTTATCAAATTAGATCAAGATGCTGGTGTGGGTGATAAGGGCGGAGATAATGAAGAGAATATAGCGATTTCAAAAACCACAGAACTCGATGCATTGATTTTTGCTACCAATATCTTCAATAAACAAAGTTCTGTTTTTTCCGAATATGATGGTAAGGTCAGTGTGATTTGTGGGGGCTATGAAATCGAAGTCCCACTGACATCATCTCAACGCGGGAATTGGGCTTTAATTGCCATGATTGATTTTAGATCAAGCACACCCAAAGTCATTAATCTCAATGAAATACAATCAGAGATCGTTGAATATGATGCATTCTTAAAATATCTCAAACCAAAGGCATAATCCATCATGTTACAAGTATTAAAAAATGTAGCATCAACCCTGCTTTCTCAATATGGCACAGAAGTCGCTTTGGTAGGCAAAGTTGCGATTGCTGCGCTGATTCCTGCAGGGGCTGGGATTTTGGTTGAGAAGGGTTTTGAAGCGCTTTGTGAATATATCTCAGATCGGGTGACACATGAAAATAAAAAATATATCGAAGAGTTAGATCAACAACAACTCGCACAAGCATTGATTAAGCTCAATCAATCTGGATTGATGCATGATGTGGTTCATTTAAGAAATCAGGGTTTAAACACAACACAAATCACCCAAACCCTCCAAAATAAGATCGATCATTCTCCTTCAATGCTTGATCTTAGACATGATTTTATTTCTCTAAATGCGCATTTAAAAGAAATCGATGCCCGATTAAAGCAACTCAATGAACAGATGGTAGTGGTGATTCAAGGACAAGAAATACAAGTGAATCATCTCAATCAAATGATGCATTTAATGCAACAGATCGCCAACCAAATGGGCATAGAATCAACCCCAACATCTACCATTCAATCCCAACAAACACCCAAGAAAAAAATCACCATTGTCGATCTCACTGAAGATCAAATGAAGCCGATTTTGGATCAAGCTTTCTTGAATCTAGCATCAGCTGAGAGCGAAAGCCAAATCAGTGTCAATCATACCCATTCTCTATTCAGTCGATTTCAACAAAAACAAGCCCAAAAACAAACACAACAAACACAAGAACAAGCACCATCTACACCATCCAATGGATATGAAATCATACTAGAGCAAATCAATGCAAAGCATGAAGTAGCCATCATACAATACCTATGTAATGATCTTGGTCATCAACTTTCCAAAGCCTTAATGATTGTTCAATCCTTACCCCAAATCATCATCCGAACAGATCAACGCGCTGAAATTACCAAAATACAAAGAGAAATCAGCGCCCTAGGTGCAAATATCAATTATCGCAGATGCACTCTCTAATATTTATTCCTTGCATCACATCGACTACCAAAAGTCCAACCCAAACCAAAAGTAACAGAAGTCATATAGAAATCTCGATTATCTTCAAGTTTACCAGCTGTCTTAGAGATAGGCATATTATCCAAAGTAATACTGGCCATATATGAGCAACCGATATGCATCACATTTCTGATATAAAACCCTGGATAAATCGGTAATCCCTTTCTAGAGATATCGCAAGAAGCAGAAGTAAATGAAGACCCAGTATCAATGCCTACACAAACATTACCTTGATCTTCAGATTTAAAATGCGCAAAGTAATAATATTTAAAAGACATCCCAGCAGAAAGATTAACAGGTGAAAAATCCGATTTACTGGGCCAAGAGAAGAGATTTAAACCAAAATAAAACTCGGTAGGGATATAAGGCGCTGCCCAAATGCCATAAAATGAAAGGTCTTTACTGACTGTAATGGCCATAGAATACTCAAACCATTCTGATTGATATTGATAGTTTAAGCCGATAATATTGGATTGTCCCACAGATTTATCATCTATATGTAGTTCAGTAACACCATAACTAAAATACAAAGCATGCATATTCTGATTCAAAAAAGCCACATCCAAAGGTCCAAATTCAGGGCAACCATCTTCATCTTCAAAGCGATCTTTGTCTTCTAGTTCTGAAGGACATCGATCGGATTGATCAGGTACGCCATCTTGATCATTATCTACATCTAAACAACCATCTTCATCTTGAAAACCATCTTTGTCTTCAGCTTGTTCTGGGCATTGATCGGATTGATCGGCAATACCATCTTGATCGATATCGATGATGAGTTCGTTACCACGATTGATTTGATTGATTAATAGATCTACTAGTTTATATTCTGGTGTGGTTTTAAAGCTTTCATAGGTTTTTAAGAATACAGTAATGGCATATTTTTTTTGATCCAAAGTTTTGCGTTTTAACTGTAGATAACCAGCAAGTGTTTTAAAATCTTCTTTGATCTTTGCCATATTGCTTTCATAAGCACGAACATAGTTTGCCCAAGTTTGACAAGCAGTAAGTGCTTGGGCTTGATAAGTGCTATTGAGCAGACTTAATCTACACCATGCTTGCATTTTATCATTGGGTGTTGATTTTTTGTTTTCTTCAGTATCCAAAGCCAATTCTAGTAATTTCTCTGCTTCTAGATTGATTTGGTTCATTTTTCCTTGATTGATATTGATTTTGGGGACTTCCAAGGAGATTTGTTGTCCTTGAAAGGAGATATCAGATTCATTGGCTTCTTGTGCGATTTTTGGGTCTATTTTAGAGAAGAGTTTGATGGATGCTTCTTTGAGTGCTTTTTCCAAATCTTCGATTTTTGTACCAGATACAGTTTGTTGATCTTCCAAAATCCCTGCTTTGGTATATAAGCTTGTGGAAATTCTGTAGCTCTCACCAAATTCAATCACTTGCCCAGTGACAATCCAATCTGCCCCTAACAATTGCCCTGTTTTAATGGCACATTCATTGATACATTCTTCTAGGGTTTTTTCGGGGGGTAATAAAGCGAGTATGTTTTCCTTGGTAATGACAGAGATATCTTCTTTTTCGATCAGAATCGCTGTTTTCCTGATTAAATCTGTTAAATAATAGATTTCATCCACTTTAAATTTTTGGGTTTTATTGACAAGATCCAAAACAGCAATCAGTTTTTGGGGCGCTGCATTTGCATGTGTTAGGATGCAGATGATTACAAATAAAAAGGGGATTAATACTCTATACATATCACTACTCACGCTTTAATCAGCGATCTTGGCAACCATAAATCAGAACATATTTTGAGGGGAAATCGTATTTTTGTCAATAAGATTAAGATTTAATATTGAGCGACTACCCTAATAAATGGACCACCAAAGCGCTCATTGAGTCTGGCAAATTCATCATCACTGACATCGCTAAAATTATACCCAGCGCCTAGTTTTACTGTTTGTTGAATGATATAATTGAGTTCAAGCACAGCGCCATGTCTCCAATTTTGTGCGAGTGAATTATGGAGTAATCGATATTCCACACCGATATCCCAAGTGCGATTTAAGTGATAGTTCAATCTGTTGATCCATAGGATATTATGGGATACTGCTGTGGGTAACTGATCTACTCTTAGGGAAGAACGACGGTAAGCGATTTTTTCTACAAGTTGTAGGTTTTTGGGCAATTCTATAATCGGAATCACAGAAATCACATCGCTTTCTTCTTGTTCTGGGTTTTCAATCAAGAGATCAACAGGTCTTTGTTCATATCGTTTTGCAATCTTTCCAAGGACAATCAGCCATTTTTTATGGATGGGTCTATACGCAAAACCCATGCTTCCTTCTACAAATTCAGCTTCTGTTTCCTTGAGAATCAAATCGGTGGTATAGCTATAATTAAATCGCATCAACAGTGTTAAATCTGGGTGCACTTTGTAGCTCAATGCATTCATGGTTAAGAATTGATTGCGATCTCTTCTGCCAAAAGTTTCATCATTATCTTCATTTCTCAGTTCAAATCTAGTGCTGAGTTTAAGATCTTCTCTGCTGAGCCATTCTAGTGCCATTGATAATGCATTTTGTCCAAATGCCCCCCCTGTTAATGTATTCTCACTGATCACTTGATTTCTTTGATATGCGAGATCTAAGCTTAATCCACTGATAATCTGTGTTCTCTTGCCAATCCCTACCACTGCTCTATTTCTTTGACCTTGTTGCCCAGTTTCAATTTGGTATTCAGAGTAAGCACGTCCCCCCTTACCCCATCTCTCTTCTGCACCGACCACAGATGTATTGTATTTCTGTTGCATTTGATCGATCAATCGATACTGCGCATACAATGTTCTTTGATCTTCCATCTCTGTTCTTACACCCACTTGCGTGGCATTATCCCCAGACCATCTTAAACTTTCTATGGCTTCTAGTTGTAGGGATTGAGATACTTGATATCTAAAACCTACGCTGGTCACAAATAGATCTGAAGTTTCATTAAATACCCTGCTATCGCCTTGTAGGATAATCTCTTGTTCACCTAAGAGAATCAACTTGTCTGTGAGTTGATATTGAATGGCAGAAGATAGGGCTTTGGTATTATACAAGGGGATAGATTGGTTGAGCGTATTTTTACCAGTGTTATTTTGGGTGATATAGAAACCGCTCGTAATTGTGGTTCTTTGATGCTTATATTGGTGAGAGAATCGTGTCACATCTCTCTTGAGGTCTTGGAAAAATGGGTTTTTTTCCTTGGATTGATTGAGTGAAGAGATATGGTCATATTGGAATTTCAAACTATGTTGTTCATTTAACCAATGTTGTGCAGAAACACCATAATTCTCCATCCCTTGTTGTTGTAGATTACCACCACTATAAAAACCAGGATCTGTTCTTCGCCAATACCCTTCTATGTAGGTATGATCTTTGTCGCCCTTACCGATGAAATCATCAAGTTCTAAACCACCTCTGACCAAGAATGCATTGCCTTGTGCTTGAGAACCATCTCTACGATTAAAGCCTTCAAAGGTAATCCCCCCATCTTGGCTAAATAGATTTTCTGCATTGACACTTTGGCTCTTGGCGATTTCGATTTCGATTCCTGTTTTTCTTTGGTGCTTGAATTTGAGTTCTGCCCCCCATAAACGATAATGTTTGGCGCCCACTTGATTTCTACCTTCTTGTAGATAACCACCCCCCACAGAGATTTTATTCTTCCAAGTCTCTCTACCATATACCCCCCAAGAATCTTCTCCCCGTTGAGATCGATCTAAATGGTCATATTCAATGCTGACAAAGACTGGATGCCCATCCATAACGCCAGTGGCACCATAGGGTTGGGGTAGAGCGCCTACAGTATCTAAAGTATTGATATTCACTGGCGTTTTCATGAGGATTCTACCATCTGGATAACGAATATTATAATCCAAATCTCTGCTTAAACTCTTTCTTCTTCTCTCCATATTGGTGATCTTATCTCTTTCAATGAGATATACTCTTTCAGAACCGGCTACTAATTCTCGATGTGGTAGATAATAGAGTGAGCCCCCTGTACCCCTAAGTTCTACATAAGCATGTTTTTGGGGTTGATTTTGGGTGGCGGCAAATACCTTTAATTCATGTTTCCAATCATCTTTATCTACCTTAAAATCAGCCATTGCACCATATAATGTGCGATCATAATTGATCAATTCTATGCCTTTGACTTGGGATTTAAAATTCCCTACATTGATGACACTTTGATCTGCTCGGATTAACACATAAAGCGGTCCTCGGCTATTGACATCTCTGATTTCTGTACTGCTATCACCATAAACAGGATATAAACCTTCAGGATCGATCATCTGCCTAAATTGAGGTTCAAAACTCTGTTGTTTTGATGTATCTGCATGCACAGTAAATTCATATTTCTTAAATAACCCACTAAGAATCTTATCCCCTTTCATTCGCCCTTTGAGATAAACAGCTGCTTTACCATGGATATAGATTTGATCATTGATTTGGGTACTTGTATGGGGTTGAATCCCATCGAGTTGGCTACCACTTGCCCCAGTTGTGGTTTCACCTAGAGCCAATAAGAACCATGCACTATTCTTGAGTTGATATTGTTTTTTAATGACAGCGCTATTGCCTTTACGATCTACGGATTTTACTTCTAGTATCCCATCTTCACCGAGTTGGGCTAAACCTGCAAATTTCCCCTTTTGATCTACATTTACCTCTTCACCATTCAAATAGACTTGATTACCTACTTTGGTTTGACCATAAACAGAAACGGCTGGTAGATCCAATTCTTCACCTTGAGGGATTTCTACATTGAGCACTTTGGCATCAACATCTTTAAGTTGCTCAAGGAGTAATGGTGTTGCCGATTTCAATAATGCATCCCTGCCAAATGTGCCTTTCTCAGATTTTTGAGGAGTTGAAGGTGTTACTGGGGCTTGAGTGCTTTTGGTTGGGATGATGGTTTTGAGTTCAGGGCTTGCACTCATGGATGTATGCCATTGACTTCCAGAATTGGCAAGAACTGGGTTTTTAGTCAATTCTTGCATCAATGCAGAAAGATCTATGGGTTGATCTGTTGACGCTTTGGGGGTTGGATTGATAAATGCTTTGATCTTGGTTTGTTGGGGTGTTTGTAATTTGATCTCAAGATTGGGACCAGCGATTTTTTGATTCTCTTTGATTTGCCCATTCTCATCCACAACAATATTCTGTCCATTGATCTGTAAACGCCATGGTCCTAAAGACTGCTCTTGTTTCGTGATTTTCCCTTGATCCAAAGAGAGTTTTAAGGGATGTGATTGTATTTGATCACCTTGGCTTGTCATTGCCTTGAGATATGCGATATATTCGCCATTTGCCAAATCCATAGGAATCCATAAGAATTCACTGGCTAGATTCTTTTGATCCCCTTTTTGCTCAAACACCACTTCTTTATTGCTATTGAAAATTTGCAGATGCCATTGAAGTAGTGTTAATTGATTGATGCTTGGGTTTAAGCGAATGGTATAATTCTTATTGCCTTCTGTATCACCTAGTAATTGCACATTTAAGGCATTCACAGGGACTTGATAGGTGCCAATTTTAAGATCTGGGAGTTTACCTGTGATGCTTTGTTCTTGATCTGCACTTGAATCTTGAGTGGTACTTGGGGATTTTAATTCTCCAGCTGAAATGGGTAACACAAAAGTCACTTGTTTCCCATTGTCTGCTCTCAAGAAAATCTCTAATATCCCACTCTTGGGTCTTTGGGTAAATAAAACAAAATCACCTTGAGCACTCACTGTTTTTTGGTCTCGATTTGCTCTGACAATGGCTGGTGTGATTGCTTTCTCTTTGAGCAGTGCAAGATCCTGTCTTTGCGCCAAAATGGGTCTAATGATTAACCTGCGATTGATTTGTTGATTTCTCAGCGAAATATTGGGTCTTAAAGGCCTTAGGTTATGCATATTTTTGGGAATCAATTGCGTGACTGAGATTTTGAGATCATCTGCTAATTTTTTGATCAATGCATCTAATCTGGCTTGAATTAAACTCAAATCTTCTTCACCACTACCATGGAGTTCCACAATCAATTTTTCTTTTTGATTCAAAAGATCAGCATGATTCTTGAGCATAACTTCAGCTAATTCTTTGATACGATTTTGATCTTTTGTGCTTAATCTGTCTTTGGCACTCTCTACGAATTCATCGATTTCAATCACACCCAAAGGTTCTGTTTCACTCATGCTTTCAATCCCAATCCCAAATCTGAGCATACTTGAACTAAACATGGATTGATTGTCGAGTTGCACCTCTAATCTGGCATGATGAATTTGTCCGGGGGTGTAGATTCTTTGACCGAGTTCATCATTGCCATCCCAAATGATTTGTTCAGTAAGCCCAGTGACACCACTCATCGCTAATTTTTCATGTCCATTGAGTTGAGAGATCCATAGCGCCCAACGCCTAATATTTTGACTTGGCATATTGCTCACAAACCTCAAAGGCTCAATCAAATCGCCATTACTGTAAGTGGGGATATCGATATTCTCTTGGGCTTGATCTTGATACCAAAGCGCCAAGGTGATTTGTTCGCCAGCTTTCTTGATTTCATCCACTTCAACCCATTGTTCATTGACATTGCCCTTGATGAGCACCATATTTTTTCTCAATTGGTTCAAAGCTTCATCAATGGATTCTTTGCCTAGGGAAAGTTCAGATCGATCATTAAATTCTGTGGGACAAGTCACACCAAAGTCTATTTTTGCAGGTAAACCCCTTGTGAGATACACAGATTTTACTTCTGCTGTGGTCAGTTCTGATTTAGGCATCAATGAACCTTTGTTGATCTTAAATGCCCGCATTCCAGCATCGATTTGTTGTAAATGGTATTGCCCTGCTTGATCTGTGATCGCATAAGTCCCACTATCACTGAAAATCTGCGCCCCAGAAATCCCTCTTTCATTCTCTTCTTGTTCCCCATTCTTATTTTCATCACACCATACTTTACCAAGCACAATGCTTTGATCAAAGTCGCTATCAGCAATCACTCTGATTTCTGCTTGAGCGATTTTGGAGATCAATGTATTGCCTTCCAACATCAGCATCGCTTGATTATTGTATTTATGCAAAGGTTTAGCATTGACACCGATGACTGCTTGATATTTCAAACGAATACTTTCTCCAGCTTTGAGATCAAAGGGAATTTGGTAGATAATATCTCCATCTGTTTGATTGACTTTGGATGTATTGCCAAATCTTAATAATTCTACCCCTGTGGGTTCGGATGAGAATATGGGGACTTCTTTGCCATATTGCATGCTAAACCAAGTGGCTGAATTTTTCACATACTTCAAGCCTTTAGGTAAAATATCATCCAAGTATACCCCACCTGTTTTGGAGATCGGTGAGTATTCTAGGTTTTTGGGACTTCTATTGATGATATCGATTTCATAAGTGACAATTTCACCGATTTTATACTCTAGTTTTTTGCTCTTCTTGCTGATTTCAATCAATGAAGACATAGGATCTACAGGGATATGATTATTGAGTAGTCTTTGTCCTTTTTGATCGATTTGAAAGGCTAGATAATAATTCAGATCTGTATTTTGTAGATCTGGGATGGGTGATTTACTAAAATTCAAGAAGGGTGAACTTGCATCTTGAGATTGATAGATATTGGGATTTACGGGTGATAACACAGAAGGGGAAATCAAAGATGCCCCCGGTGGGACGACTTCGATATAGAATTTACGCCCAATCATTTGATCTTTAAACTCAAAATAATAGATCCCATCTTTGGTCGTTCTTTGTCCTTGTTGGGTGGCAGAAGAGAATAATTCTGGGGGGATCAATTTACGTTTTTGAATCGAAGATAAATCAAAGGGATCATCGTTTTGATCTAGTTCTTCATACAAGAAGATTTGTGCCCCAGCCAAAGTGCTACCATCTTGAGATTGATAGATTCTACCAGATGGATAAATGGGAATATCTAAAGATTTGGGTTGATCATTGATGTCAATGAGTTGTTTGCTCAGTTCAGTGCCATTTGATGTTTTTACCCTCATCCAATATCTACCAGGTCTGAGTTGTCTTAGGGTAAAACGCCCATTCTCTTGACTAAATGCAGTGCCTTCAGGGGTGGCGCTTTCATCATCTCTAGACCAAAGAGAAATAATCAAATCATTTAAAGCGATATCTTGAGTGGTGTTGAATTTCCCATCCAAATTCACATCTTGAAAAGCAGTTCCAGTGATTCCGCTATACACCACTTTGGCATCAATACATTTGCTTTGTTCTTGTTGTTCTAAGTTTTGAGAGAGATCTCTTAATGTGCTTGTCACACAGAGTTGCTTAGATTCACTGAGGTTTCTATCGATTTCTAGGTTAAAATTAAAGCGGACTGTTCTTTTCTTAATGGCTTGGAAGTCAAAGGAATACTGTTGTTGTTTTTCACCATTATTGCCATTGATTTCAGTGACTGTATAAGGAATAGAAATGGGGTTAGGATTGACCACCCCATCATCTATGGCATTGATCAAGATTTCCTTGAATTTAAAACCGCTAGGGATCAATGCTTGGAAATTCAACTGATTTAAATCAGCTTCACCTAGATTATCAATGATTGTATCATAGCTGATTTGATCGGCAATTAAGCTAGGTTCTCCATTCTTGTCGATCAGATCAACTTTGAGTTCATAGGCTTTGGCGGATTTATTAGAGAATTTCACAATGGTAGCTTGTCTACCATCTGAACTTTGATCGTTGTTATCGCTGAGAATTTCTTGACTAGCACCGATCTTCAAAACTGCTTGGTTGATGATTTGATCGTTTACTGCATTATTTGCATTGTTTAAACCCTTGACTTTGAACTCTAAAATTGCATTTTCTCCAGCCAATAGGCTACTGAGTTTTAATTTAATCAAGTTCCCTTCAATACTCGCTTGATCTCGATCTATGGCATCTGTTTGTCTTGATCCTTTAAAAACCATAGAGTTGTTTTGGTATTGGCTATTTTGTGCGATTTCATCTTGTATTTCTACATTGAAAATATCATTACTGCTTGTATTCTTGATGGATAATTTCCAAGTCAATAATTCATCGCTATACAAAGTATCACTTCCATTGACTGTTTGATAAGTCTTGATAAAACTCAAATCTTCTTCATTGGCAACAGCAGCCACAGAAAACACTGTAGGATCATTGATTTGGGGTGTAATTGGATCATCAGAAGGTTGAATAAAATCTGTGGTGATCTTCAAAAAGGCTTGATTTGCGATTTGATCGGCTCTGTTACCATTGATCAAAGAACATTGGATTTCTAGGATTCGTTCTTGGTTGATATCGACATTTGGCAAAAGCAAACCTTGGTTGTTATCTGTCAATGCCAAGATCTCATTGGGTTGAAGATTGATACCATCTAATCGAGCCGATAAGATTTGTAGCCTTGGATCAACCACATCTGTGATTTTGATGTTTTGGGCATTGGCTGAACCGATATTTTTCATGCGAATCACATAAGTGAGTTCTTCACCAGGGTTTAGAATACGATCAGCACTGAGTTCTTTTTTAAATTCAAAAAGTGGTCCTTGGGTCACGGTAAAACGAGTAGGATCTGCAAGTTCTTGTGTTACTGGGTCATCGCTTCTCAAAGAGATCATGGCTGAACTTTGATTGAGTACGGCTTGATTGCTAATGATGAGATTATTGACTGCATTCTCATTGATTTTGGCTGTAAATACCAACTCTACAGTGGCATTGCTTTCAATCAAAGATAATCTAGGATCAGAATTACGATCCCATTTCACTGCATTATTTCCATTTTGGGCTGTATTAACACCTGTAGGTGCATTGATATCAATGAGATTAGGATCGATTTCATCGATGATTTCTACATTCTCTAGTGCCATCCCACGTTGATTTTGGATAGAGATTCTATACTCAACTAAACCCCTAGGGATAAATTGGGCTGCGTTCAATGGACTTACTGTCTTATTAAACTTTAAAGTCCCAGCTTCTATACTGAAATCCACACTTGGACTGAGCACTTGTGTTTGATCGGCAAGTTTAACGGCAAATTGATTGGAGATCACTTGTCCAAATTGCACATCATTAGAGATTTTGGCATTGATCACAAAAGAAAGAGAAGAAGAAGCATTGAGTAAGGGAATATTCCAACTGGCGATCCCACCCACAAATTGCCCACCCACAGCCACAATCTCCACCAAATCCGTTGATATAGGATCAAGCACTTGCAAACCCCGAATCGCTTCATTGCCTTGATTTTCTATGGTTAAGGTATAGCTAATAGCATCATTGGCTTGTGCTGGTGCTCCATTGATATCCCTAAAACTCTTGGATAATACAAGCTTAGGCCCTGAAATCACTGTGAATAGCGTAGGATCAAAAGGACTATCAGTTGCGGGATCATCGCTGAGAATCAAGGGATGTATGGCTGTTGTGAGTTGGGCTTGATTGGCAATCACTGTTTGATTGGCGAGATTGACTTTGATTTTGGTCACTAAGGAGATTTTGATTTGGGTGGGATTATTGGGATTTGCAGCTGCAATTTGATCGAAATTCCATGTCAATTTTTGTCCTTCTATGTTTGAAGGTGCTGGGTTTGCAGAGATCAATTCTAGTTCTTGAGCCAAAGTATCAGTCAGTTGAAGATTGCTAATGGCACTAGGATTACTGTTTTGAATGATGATTTCATAGGTTGCTTGAGTATCTGGGAAGAAAGTACCAGTCACTGTTTTACTGACGCTTAAATCACTAGGGATTTGCACACTCAACAAGGTAGGATCAGACAGTTGGGGGGTATTGGGATCATCACTGAGTTGATTGATCGCTGGGATTTTGGCTTGATTTGCGATGGTTTGCCCTTGAACTGCTGTATTTGCGATTTGGGCTTGAATGACTAAACTTTGGCTTTCGTTGGGATTGAGTGATGGCACAGACCAGCGTATTCTTTGGTTTTCAATCACCACTTGATTGTTATTATTGTTGATGATTTGAATGTTATTGAGATTTACATCGATCTCATCAATGACTTCTTGGGCAATCGTAGCGACCAAACCTTGATTTCTCACTTTAATTTCATATTCAACTGTTTCACCTGGTGCAAAAATACCTTGCGTTGCTCTGACAGTTTTCTCTAAGGCAAGACTTCCTTGGTCTTTGACGCTAAACACTGTTTTATCGATTAAATCCGTATTAGGATCATCTGATAAAATCGTATCTATTAAACCATCTGCAATTAAACTGGCTTGATTTTCCACCAGCGTATTTGCTGGGACATCGCCTACTAGATTTGCATCCAAACTAAAGATTCTGCTTTCCCCAGCATTTAAAGCATCGATATTCCATTGCCATCCAAGATCTATGGCTTGTCCTTCTAAGGCAACAATATTCTCTAAATTTGAAGGAAGTATATCTTTGATCACGATATTTTGGGCATTTTGCATCCCCTGATTTCTGATTTCAAAAGTATATCTGATCTTGCCTGATGGTAGGAATGGGGGATCATCTAGAGCGATCACTGATTTTTTAAAGAAGCTTAAATCAATGCCCTGAATGATTTGTAGAATGGTAGGATCATTTAATTGACTTGTGCTTGGATCATCGCTGAGCACTTGCGCTAATCCTTGGGCAATACAAGAAGCTTGGTTATTGATTTTTTGACCATTATTGAGATTTGCATTGAGATTTGCATTGATTTCAATGATCCATTCTTCATTAGCGCCGAGTCTATCTCTTCTTGCGCTCAATGCTTGACCATTGATGACTACTGATTCTTCATTACTGCTGATCCCATTGACTTCAATAGGAAGATTATCTGTGACTTGTAGATTGAGTATATCTGTATTCCCTGTATTTACGAGTCTCAAACGATATTTGATTGGGTCTAGGGATTGATAATTTCCACCATTGACATCTTCTACACTTTTTTCAAAAAGCAATTTGGGACTAAAATTCAAAGTCAATGCTGTTGGATCATCTACATCCATTGTATTGGGATCATCGCTCAATATGCTGAAATCAGGGGATTCATTTAGGGTCAATGTTGCTTGATTGAGAATTTGATCATTGGCGAGTTGCCCAGATTGAAGATCTGATTTGACTTTTGCTTTAAAGCTCAAACTTTGTTTTTGATTTGCACCGATTTGATCGATATTCCAAGTGATTTTATTATTGCTTAAACTCCCACCCAACACAGTGATATTCTCTAAACTACCCGAAACGATATCTTCGATTTTGAGGTTTTGAATGGCAAATGCGCTTTGATTGCTCAGTTCTAATACCCACTGCACTTCTTGTCCGGGTTGGGCTGTATTTGGATTAACTGTTTTTAGGACTTTGAGTTGGGGGCGTTGATTTTGAACCACAAAACGAGTGGCATCATTGAGCACCATGGTATTGGGATCATCGCTTAACAAAGGCTGATTATTTGGGGGGATGGTCAAAATCGCTTGATTGCTAATCACAGTATCCACAGGGATTTGTGGGTTAATTCTCCCTTCAAATCTAAATGTTCTTAGGGGTTGATCGGCAGACAGATTGAGATTATCCCATTGAATATTATTGCCATTGATTCGCCCACCATCCAAAGGATTGATTTCAATGATCCCATTGGGGATAGGGTCGCTTAATGAAGCATTTCTAAGATTACCACTTTGCCAAATCACAGAGATTTCATAGCGAATCACATCATTTTTTTGGAAATCACCACCATTGAGATCAGTCACCCTTTTTTCAACTTTCACCAGCGCTTGATCCGTAATATTAACTCTGGTAGGATCAGCCACAGCCACAGTACTAGGATCATCGCTGAGAATCGCTTGTGCGAATCCCAATGCTTGTGCACTGGCTTGATTGTCAAAAAATCTCAAATCAGCACTGACATCTGATCTCAACTGTGCATTGATCACAAATTCCACAGAAGCACCTATCTCTAAACGAGCCAAAGCTGGGGCAGAATTGCTATCCCAAACAACTCGATTTTGATTGATTCGCCCTTGGTCAGCAGAAATACTGCCCAAGATATCAGTAAGCAATACATCTGTAATGCTGATATTTTGGATGGGCACAGTACCAGTGTTGCTGACTTTAATGGTATATTTAAAATTCTCTCCCCTACTGATTTGATTTGGGGTAGCGATTTTGATCAAAGAGAGTTGAGCACCATTTCCCCTCACTGAAACTACTGTAGGATCAAGATTCACATCTGTATTGGGATCATCGCTTAACAATTGAACAGTATTTTGATCATTGGGGGGAGTGATCATGGGGTCAATGGTTTGATATTTGGCACTGGCCTGATTGCTTAAATTGGTATTTGCAATGATATCATTTGCAATACGAACCTTAAATCTTAGGCTGATTGTGGTGGCTGGTGCGATTTGGCTATTGACTGAGATTTGTTTTAGATTTGCATCATAAGTAGCGATATTATTGGGATTTTGGGTGAAACTAAAATCGCTGATATTAAAACTAATCAAATCTTTTAGGCTGAATTGATATGCCGGTCTATTGCCACGATTATTGATGGAGATTTCATATTCAATCTC
>JACCDO010377201.1_pt1 | contig 27043 bp, 25 predicted proteins | sample 7446101 | NCBI WGS metagenome assembly JACCDO01 (sample SAMN15323440, study PRJNA562643) | freshwater metagenome | isolation source: river surface water | place: USA:Blue River Watershed | collected 2017-08-16 | reverse complement strand
GGAATAGTTTTGTTGATCATGTAAAAGATTGTGCAGAAAATGATATATCACCTTTCTAAATAAAATAATTTATAATTTATTTAATAACTTGAATAACTTATAATTTATCTAATAATTCTTTTAATTTTTGTGTTGCTTCTGTAATTTTTTGTTTATATTTAATAGATTTATCAATCCATACTTGACATGTTGCAAGAATATCATCCTTTTTAAGTTTAAAGTGTTGATTAATAACTTCTTTATATTCAGGAGGACCATTTTTAATTTGATCAATCATGGCTAATTCAATAGTATGAAAGTGTAATGGTTCATTATATTCATCACTTAATTTTTTACCACGTTCAGTACCATAATCTCTTTCATAACCAGGTTCATTAAAATATGGTTGATCAACAAGAATTAAAGATTGAATGGAAACAAGTACTTGTAAGAAACTTGATGTTTTACTATTCCATTTTTCACCTTGTTCTCCAGACCAAGTACCAAGTAATGATAAACATACTTTACCATTAGCATATAAATTTGGATTAAATCTTACTAACCCCATACCAGTTGTATCAATTAAAACTTTTGGTTCAACATTAGGATATGAAGCTGGAAAACTAGCATGAAAAATAAACAATCCGTTTTCATAAGGAGTATCTTTGGGTCCAGAAATCATAAATGTAAATAGATTCATGTCTTTTTTAGGAACACGCATCCAAATAGTTGATTCATAATTTAATGGTAAACTTGTTTTCAATGTTGATAATTCTGAAATAACACGAACTATTGCTTTTGATTCTAGTTTTATTTTTTTGTCTGCAATAAATCTATGTTTATCACTAACTTCAGCAGTACCAAATTGTAATGGTTTCATAACTTCTGCATATTTTTCATATTTATTAGTATTATCAATAACAGTAGTAGTTACAGGTTGAATATTTTCTTGTGGCATAATTTTAAAATATTTATCATAATTATTATGTAATGATTGATACAAAAAATTCATTTTTGATTCTTCATTATTTTCAAATAATAAAATTATTTCAGTATTAATATTTTGTAAATTTGTAACAATTGATTTTATAAAATTATTATTTAAACTACTTCTAAAATCATATATTCCATCAATAATTTTCATAACAACTTCATAAATATTTTTAGATGATTCTAAAGATAATAATGTAATTCCTAATGTAGTATCAATTAAATATTTCATTAAACATGAATTAGAAATAGTATTTATGTTTTGATCATTAATTTCTTTTAATATTTCATTTAGAACATTTACAAGTTCTTGTTCATGCATTTCTTTTTCTAAAATATAATTTTTAATATCCCATTTAGATGCTCTATCATTTCCATAACCAGTTCCGGATTTCCAATAAGTTTTCCCATCAGTTCCATTTGTATTATTTTTAATTTGAGCTTTGTTAAATTTAATATCAATATTAATATCATTATAAACAGTTTCCTTTGTTATGTTTGATAATTTAATTAACAAATTTTCAATATTAGTAATTTCTTTGTTATTATTATCAATATAATTATTAATAATTGGTTTTAAAACATTAAAAATATTAGTTATTAACCAATCAAAAGAAATTGTGTAATTCCAATTTTCAAGTTTTAAAATATTTAAATTCATAATTGCTAATAATAAAGGTATTTGTAATTTTGGTGAAACAACTTCAATTTTAGGAGGATAAAAAGGATATAATTTTGGATCAACAGTTATTTTAAGTTCAAGTACAATATCATTATCAAAAAATAATTTTGTTCTCAAGTCATAAATATTATTTTCAAAAGGATATATTAAATGTTTATATGAGTAATCTGTGTTTATTTTATTTATTTCATTAATTAAAATTGTATAAATTTGATTTTCATTAAATAATAATTCTTTTGGAACATTAATTTTTTTTGTATTATTTTTATTATCTGAAAATTTTTTTGATTTTGTTTTTAATTCATTATAATTTAATTCATATTTAGTTACTTGTTTAAAAGTTTGATAAAAATTAAATTCATCTGAAAAATCAACTGTTTTTATTTCATTAATTTTATATTTATCTAAAGTTAATAAAATTACTTTTGGCGAATAATTTCTAAGATGTAAAAAGTCATAATTTAATGCACTTAACTCTTCAAAATTATTTACTACACAATATGATTTAAAATCTGTCATTAACTCTAATTTATTTTCATTATATTTTAAGTTAATAACATAATATGTATCATTATCAATACAATTTACTAGTGATATGTTATTTATCCATTTATTTTCTCTTAATAAATCATTAATATCATAAGAATATTTACATATTTCAGTCATAATTATTGGTATTTTATACTAAACATACGAAAAATCAATTTTTTATATAAGTATATTATTTTACATAAAAAATTTGGTTATTTTATTAAAAACTAAGTTGTTTTTTTGAAAATACATTATTTTATTAAAAACTAAGTTGTTTTTTTGAAAATACTTATTAGTGTTGAAATATAAATATCATCAAATGTTGATTGTGAAACCTTAGTTTCTAAATCTGATAAGTCTGTATAAAGTTGTGCAAATTTTTTTTGATTAAATAATTCGGTATTATTTATTAATAATATGGTTACTTCTTTTAAAATAATACCTAATGAATAACCGTTTAATTTTATAATATTATAAAGTTGTGAATATGTTTTTTCAAAATCATATTTTGAATTAACTAAATAATCAAATAATAATGTTATATCTTTTCTAGATGGTAACCCGGCTGATTCATAACAACTATCTAATGAAATTATTTTTGATTTCATTGAAACAGATTGTAATAAGTTAATACTTTTTCTTAAATCACCATTACATAATGTACTAATTATTTTTAATGATTCAATTGTATAAGTTAAATTTTCATTTTTACAAATTTTTTCAAGAACAACAATTGACTTATCAATAGGAATTGGATTAAATCTAAAATTTGCACATCTGGATCTAATAGCTGGAATAATTTTGTTTTCATAATTACAAATTAAACAAAATCTTGTTGATACAGAATATTTTTCAATAATTTTTCTTAATGCAAATTGTGCATCAAATGTCATTGAGTCTGCTTCATCTAAAATAATTAATTTAACACCATTGCTAAACATATTTTTTCTTTCTGCAAATCCTTTAATTTCTTCACGAACAGAATTAATTCCTCTATCATCTGATGCATCAAGTTTCATTACCATTAAATTAATATTATTTCCATATAATTGTCTAGCTAATGCTAAAATTAGTGATGTTTTTCCTGTACCTGATGTACCATGAAATAATAAATGTGGTAATGAACCATTATTTAACATTGCAGATAAAACATTAATATTTTCATTATTACTAATTATTTCATTAATGTTATGTGGTCTATATTTTTCGACCCATGGTAAAAAATCATTATTCATTATATGAATATAAACAAGTTTCTTTATATAATTTATGTTTAGTTTATAAATTTGTTATATAAATATTTTGTACATTCAGTGTGTGTTTCTTTTGGAACATTTAAACCATAATACATAAAACGCTGTATTTTAATATTACCACCTAGTTTTATTGATAAATTTTCTGTAATAAGTGTAAATGTTTTTGCAAATTTAGATTCTGGATAATATAAAGTTAAATCTGAAATATCTATTTCTTTATTATTTAACCAATATTCAAGTCTAAATTCTTCGCGAGCCATTAATATATTTTCAGTAATTCCATAGGATGGATCAAGTATATCTAAAATTTTATTAATTCTACTTAATAATTCATTTAAGTGTGAATTTATATTAGAAAATAATATGGTAACCCTGCTATTTATATAATTGTAAAGTGTTTTTGATTGCATTTGATTATATTTTTTAACTAAATCTAAAAATTCTTGATCAAAATGATTATCTATATTTTTTTCATACTCAATATTTAAAATTTTATTTAAAGTAGTCTCATCCAAATCAATTTTTTTACAAATACTATTAAATATTTCTTTTGTTAAATTTTTTTGAAGCAAAATTATAGAATCTGTAAAATTTAAATTTTTTTGTATAATTTGTTGTGAACAATTATGTAATTCAGGTATATCTTCATCAAAAATTAATTTAATTTTATCAGGATGTATTACTTTTAATAATTTTTTTATTGTTTGGTTTGTATGATTACTATTTGATTCCAAATTTTCATTTTCATTTTTGATTTTATTTAATTCAAACTCAAAATTAATATTTTGATAATCATAATTAACATTACCAATTGGCGAATATTTTTTAAAATTAGAAACATCAAATTCATATTTATTTTTGAGTTTGTCCATTTTTTCGTTAATATTTTTATAATCAAGCATAATATGATGTAATTTATTGTAATTAGTATTTAATTCAATTTTTAAATTAAACAACTGATACAATAAAATAAACTAATCTAATAAATTGGATATATTCATCACATCCTTTAATTAAATTTTGATCAACATCTGATATTTTATTTATAATTTTTGATTTTTGATCATTTGATAAATTACTTTTAACTATATAATCATGAAATAAAATAATTTGATTAACAATTGAATAACCATTAATATATAAATCATTAACTAATAAATCAATATTTTGCATATCTTTTTTAAAAATATATTCAAATAATTTGTTAAATTTTTCTTCTGGTATAAAACCAGAAAATTCATATAATAATTCTTCATTTGTTTTACTATCATATGAATTATTACAATTTTGTAATAAATTAATAGCTTTTCTTAAATCACCTCTTGCAATAACAGAAATTTTATTTAATAATCCAGTTTCAAGTTTACAATTTTCATTAATATTTATATAATTTAACTTTTCAGTTATTTTAGTATCACTTATTGGTTTAAAGCAAAATAGTGAACATCTAGATATAATTGGTTCTATTATTTTATCATGATAATTACAAATAATACAAAATCTAGTTACCTTTGAATATTCTTCCATAATTCTTCTTAATGCAAATTGGGAATCAGAAGTCATAGTATCTGCTTCGTCTAATATAATAATTTTCCATGGTGGGATGTCATCATTTAAATTAATTGATTTTTTAGCATACATTTTAATTTTATCTCTAACAATATTAATTCCTCTTTCATCAGAAGCATTAAGTTCAATAATTCTATCTGACCAATATTTTGGACCAAAAATTTCTTTAGCTAAAGCTAAAATTGTTGATGTTTTACCACACCCAGAAGGTCCATAAAAAATTAAATGTGGTAAATTTTTACTAAATATTGTACTTTTTAATGAATTTATAACATTATCTTGTGCGGTAATTTCTTGTAAACATTTAGGACGGTACTTTTCTACCCAATGCATAATATTATTTTTGTTAATTAATGTTTAAATATAATTTTCTAACATAAAATAATGAATAATAATAGTAATAATTTTAGTCAATTTAATTACACAAAAAGCAGTTATCCAGATAGAATTATTAAAACTAATACATTTCAAGAATCACCTTTTATATTATTTCAAGATGCTAATCCTAAAGCAGTTCAATTAAGAAATCAAATGATTAAAAATATGACAAAAACAACTGAATGTAATATTAATGATGTTGAAAAGTTGTTTTTTTCCGATGAAAATATTGAATTAATTAATAAACAATTAATTTTAGCTGTTTGGAAAAAATCAAAAAATCAATATAAAATTGGATTTCAGGATAAAGATAAATTATTAATTGTTATGAGATATATTTATTTAGAATATTCTAGAAATTTACCATACGACTTACAAGGACAAATAAATGAACTTAATTGTATGGTAGTTGGTGAAATAGTTCCAACTGTTATTACTAACTTTGAACAAAAACTAGGATATTTACGTGATATAGAAAGAAGACAAGCACCTATACCACTACCTCAAAGTACTAGTAAAATGAAAACATTACCTACTGCTAATAAGGATTTTTTTTAAATTATAATAAGGATTTTTTTAAATTATAATAAGGATTTTTTTAAATAAATTAATATTTTGATAAAAATATTGATTTTCTGTTTGGAAAATAATGTATACCATGTGTACAACAAACTGATTGATTATTGTCAAATTTATCAGGAACAATTTGTTCACCAATTTTATATTCAAAGTTTGAATCATTAAATACATATGAATATGCTTTTGTTTCATTAGGAACAACAGAAATTTCATTATTTTCATCATATAATTGAATATCCATAACAATTGCTCTATTACATCTTTCTTTACCATGACTAATAAATATTTCTTCATTAATTGGTCTAACAATTGTTGCATCACAATCAATACCTAATTTTAAAATTCTTTTTTCACCATCTGATGTTTTAACAACTTTCCAACCAATAATAAATTCACCTTCTTTAATTACTAATCTTTCTAGTTTATCTACTAATACATTTCCATCATTATTTTCATCATAAACAATTTTATCATTGATAGATATTGTTTTATTTTTAATTGTACCATTTTGTGATTCAGATGTAAATTTACCTCTATATCTTAAACCAGATGAATTATCACCAATCATACATTGTGATATAATATTTAATGTATCTGTTTTATAATTATATTTTTTCTCAATTAAACAACCATTTTTATTATATGTTTCAATATAATCACCATTTTGTTTATCAATTGCATGTGAATAAATTTTTATTGAACTACGATTATCATAATTATATTTGGTAATAATATTATTATTTTCATCAAAACTAACATTAATTAAATTTAAAAATTCTGGAGTTTTAATAAATCCACAAACTGTTTTTTGTTCTTTAATATATTTTATTTTGATTGTATGATTTTCTTCAGTAAATGTATATGTGTTATTGTTAAAATCTATAAGTAACGACTTATGAAATATATTTTCATACATAAGGAAAAAATCTTTTTCTATAATAATTGTTATCACATCATTTTTATAAATTCTAATATTATTACTACAAACAAAACAAACTGTTTTTAAAAAAGCGTTATACATATAATTTTGTAAATTTATATTTCCTTGATAATTATTTTGAAAGTTATTAATATTTAGTGCCTCACACATAAAATGATCTAGTAATACTTTAAAGTTAAAATCAAAATATGATATATTATTAATAAAATCCAAATTATAAATGGATTCTTTTTGTGTCGCATATTTTACAGTTACTGTATCAATATTTTTTTTTGTATGTTTATATATTAGTTGACTAATATCGTGATTTAGTTGTATTTCATCAAAATAATTATAAATACTAATATTAATGTCTGACAATAAAATTCTACTATTTAATTTTCTATCAATATAAAAATTATTAACATTATATGTGTCAATCATAAGCATAAAATTTACTGATTAGTACTAAAATGAAAAAAAATCATTTTTTTTATTAATTTATAAATATAAATTGATAAAAAATAGTTATATTAATTTATTTAAAATGCAATTTTACCTTGAGTAGTATCTTTGGTTAATTGGTAGATGAAGATAATACCTCTTTTTCTGGTCATGTCTTTGAAGTTATTTTCATCAACAGCAGAAGATCCATCAATGTGAACAATAGGGTTGTTTCTTGCAGCAACACCATTTAATAATTGAGGACCAACAACACCATAAGGATCATATTGGAAGTATTGAGGAAGGTAAATACCTTTAGAAGCATCAGGGTGAATCATGCAAACAGTGGAAGAACCAACAATTAAGTTAGATTCAGAAGCTTTGGTGTTAACTTCACTTAATACAACAGATCTAAGTTTGTAGATATCATCTCTTAAAGCAATAGTATCTTTAGCATCAACTTCTCTGTCATTTAATCTTTCAAATCCAGATACAGCAGTAGGGAAGTTTAAGATAGCAACAGGGTTCATGGTGTTAACAGTGTTGATAATGTTAGCTCTTCTATCAACGAAGAAGATTAAAACACCTCTGGAGTAAATTAAAGAAGTATGTTTTTGGACAATGTTTCCGTTTTCAAGGAAAAATTGTTGTTGAGATAAAGCATCATTTAATTCAACAGGTTGGTTGTTGTTAATAGAAGGACCTAATTTAAGGTTAATCATAGGAACATAGGTAACAGAAGGTTTAATGTTTTGTTGATAAGGATTGGTGGAGAAGATTTGGTAAATAGGCATAGTAGCAACAACAGTAGGTCTGAAAGAGAAAGCAGCTAATAATCTTTTTAAGATAGTACCATCATATCTGCCATAAACTAAATCAGGGGTGTCATGTTTGTTAAGTCTGCAAATATCAACAGTACTGATGAATTCTCTGAAAGAACTGTTATAGTATTGACCGTTTCTTAAGGAAAGAACAGCATTCCAAAGTTGGTTTTGTAATAAGGCTCTGTTGTGTAAATCAGATAAAGTAGATTTAACGTCACAAACAATATCGTTAGGATCTCTAGTTAAAGCATAGAATAATTCAAGATCGGCAACAGATGAAAAGTTTTCATTGTTGTATCTGGTTTTAACAATATTGGCAATGTTAGAGTGTAAGAAATGACTGTCAAGTAAATCAATTTTAGGTAAGAAAAGAGCAGCAATTACAGGGTGAATATGGTTGGAAGCATTGTGAATGTTTCTGTCATAACCACCAGTTAAGGCTTCAATACCGCAATCTTGGTATTGCATAGATTGAAGTAATACTTGAGAGTGTAAGGGTTTACTGGCAGCATGAAGTTTTAAAATTTCTTGAAGAACTTTATAGTCATTATCAGAAAGTTTACCCATGAAACCTTGTAAGTTAACGTTAACATTACCTAATACTTTCATGATGTTAGTATTAGGAGTGAAAACTTCAGGGGATTGAAGACCAACAAGTTCACTTTCATAGATTCTTTGGAATTCAACAAATTCATCGTCAGAAAGACCATGTTTGTTTTTGTATTTAATAGCTTTTTCAAGTAAAACATGGAAAGGATATTGACTATTGCTGTATTTTTCTCTAATTAAAGTGGCAAATTTTTTAGCTCTTTTGCTGACTTCGTTATGTTTTTCAATGAAAGCTCTTTGAATTTTATCAACAAGTTCTTCATTACCATATTTGTTTCTTAGGTTTTGAAATTCTTGTTGACTAATTTTTCCATTATTTTTTCTAAATAATTTTTGAACTTCGTCATCTACTGACATAGTTTCTCTATTTTTTTGATTACTTCTAGATTCAAGATTATCCATACTCATTATTATATAATTTAATTTAGAAAATTTTTTTTATATATCTTTTTTTTTTATTTTAACTAGATCAATAATTAAATTTTAATTAAAAATTTAAACATTTTTTATAATTTAGACTTAAAAGATAATAGTTTTAATAGTGTAATGGATAAATTATGGGTTAATAAATATAGACCTAAATATTTAAATGAAGTTATTGGTCACAAAGAACAAATTGATAAAATTAAAAAATGGATTTTAAACTTAAATTCAAATAAAAATCAAGCAATTATTATATCAGGAATTCATGGTATTGGTAAAAGTTTAACTGTTAAACTAATTTTTGAAGAACTTAATTATTTAATTAGAATTATATATCCAAATGAAATTAAGGACCATAGAATATTTGATGATTTTAATGATTATTACAATCACAAAAATTCTATACATTCAAAAATAAATTTTAAAAATGAAAATAAAAAACAACTAGTACTAATTTTTGAGGAAACCGAAAATATAACATTAACCAGTGAAAAAAAATATATAATGGATATTTTTAAAGAAAACAATAAAAAAAAATGTTTCCCTCTTATTTTTATTTCAAACAATCAACATTCAAAATTATTAAATGATTTAAAAAAAAATTGTGATGAGATACATTTTAATTCACCAACAAAAGTGGAATTTATGAAACTTATAAAATATATATGTGCAAAAGAAAAAATAAATATAGTTGATGATGAAGGTTTAGATATTTTAATTGATTTTTGTCAAAAGGATATAAGAAGACTAATAAATCTTTTACAAGAATATTCATTTAATTTTAATCAAATTACAAAGAATAATGTATTTGAATTTATAACAAAATCACGTGAAAAAAATATTGATATTGGTTTATTTGATGCAACAAATCAAATATTAAATAATTATTTAGATTATGAAACAATATTAAAGTTTTATGAAAGTGAAAAAGTACTTTTACCATTAATGATTCATGAAAATTATATCAAAAAAATATTAAATAAATGTACAGATAATTGGAACGATGTTTTATTTAATTTAGTTAAAATATCTGACTCTATATCACGTGGAGATAATATTGAAACCAGTATTTATACGGATCAAAATTGGTATTTACAAAATATACATGGTTTTTATACATGTTTAAATTCATCATATTGGATTAGTAAAAGTAATAATACTAATAATATAGATTTAAAAAATATTAAATTTTCATCAGACTTAAATAAAACATCACTTAAAAATATTAATAGAAAAAATATTACTAATTTGTCAAAAATTATTCCAAATAAATCAATTTATGAAATATTAATTTTAAATAGAATTTGTAATCATTTAATTATGAATAATGAAGAATCTAAATTTATTGAATTATTATCAGAATACAATAAAGATATTTCTATTAAGGAAATTGAACTTTGTTTAAAAATAGATAAAACTTATGAATTTAAATTATTGTGTTCAAAAGATAAGAAAAAAATTACAAAAATTATTAAATCAACATAATTTTATTAAGTATATTGTTCTTTTATTTTTGTTATGCCAATATATTGAATATTACCATATTTATTTATTGGATTTAAAATTGTTTTTGATTCAGTTAAAAATAATAAAACATCATTTATTAAATCTAACTTTTTTTTATCTGTTACTTCTAATATATCTGTATTTAAAAATTGATATATAAATTGTACATCTTCATTAGATTCATCTTCAAAAATATATGATTTGTTTTTAATATCTTTTAGTATTTTTAATTGTTTTTTGCTAATACCAGGTATAGAATTTGACCATACCCAAAATTTTTTTTCATTTTGATAAATTCCAAAAAATATATATTCAGATACTAATATTTTTTTGTCATTATCATCTAATAGAATTAATTCGTCATTTTCAAATTTTATTGTATATGTTGATTTATTATTTAGTATTTTATTAATTTCTTTATTTTTATTTTTTTTATTAATTTCTATTTTTTTTAATATATTCATTAAATAAAATTAGAAAAAATATCTAATATTATATATATATTATGGCATATCAACTTATTAAAGATGAACCAACAGATTTTACATTTATTATATTATCAGTTTTAATTGGTCTTTTTATAATATTATTTATTTATCCAAGTATTATGAATCAAAATCATAATGAAGGATTCCAAATTGATAATCAAGTAAACCAAATTTTAACCGATGCTATTAAAAACTCACAACCAGTACCAGAAACAAATAAAAATACTGATATTCCCAAAATTGATGAAAGAATATGTTCAAAACAATGTTGTAAATTTATTCAATGGCCTGTACCTTTTAACACTAAAAATCCCATTGTAAGTGATGATGTTTTACAAAACTTTATTCCTTCTAACTTTGCTTGTAATGGTGGTGAAAATGGTGGTTGTGTTTGTTTAACTAAAGATGATTATAACTATTTATCCGAACACGGGCAAAATTAAAATAAAGTGGTAAAAATAAGTTTTTCAAGTAAAAATAAATTAGTTAATTTACAAAAAAATTTGTAAATTAATTAATTATTCTAATTGTTTATGTTGTAATTATTTTATTTTTTAAAATTTTAATAATTTAGAGTTTGTTAAAATTAATTTAAAAATATCTACTATTATAATAATGCTTAATTTTTTAGTTGAAACAAAACAAGAATATACTACACAATTAGTTAATATATTAACTCCATTAGTTTTTGAAGGATTAAATTCCATATATACAGAAGTTGTTTCTATTTCTGTTCCTGAAAATATTTTAAAAAATTTTCAATGTTTTTTACAAAGAATACCTAAATGGAATAATGATATAATTAATCGTGAAACTTCACGTATTATGAATAATACAAAAAGTTTTAGTTGGTTAGAAGATTTAATAAAAGCAACATTAAAAGCTAATATCGTTGTTTTAACTTATAATCCATCATTTAGACAACAAGTTAAAGTTGATCCAACATTATATCAAAATATTAAAATAGAAGATTTTATTCATAAAGTTTATATTGAATGTGCTAGAGAATTATGGAATAACCCATATCTTTTTTATCACTTATATCCACCAATTGAACTAAAAAGAAATCAACGTGATACTGTAGCATTAATCAAAGATTGTATTAAAGAAGCTATTAGGAAATTACTTCCAGTTAAACATATACTTCACATTTATTTAGGTGAAGAAATGGAAGAAGATATTCAAAACTTTGAAGAACCTATTAGTGAAGCAGAACAACATAATATAAGTAAAATGATTAAAAAAGACTTGTATTATAATGGAAATCAAAATGGACTTTATGTTGATAAATATCTTGAACAAGACAAACAACAAATTAATAATAATAATGAAATAGATAATATTAAACAAAATATTAATAATATTCATGAACAATATAATAATAAAAATCAACATCATGATAATAATATTACAAGTGTTATAAAAGATACTATTAAAGATACAATAGATGAAAATAAAAATACAAAAACTAGCGAAGTATTCTTACAACAACAAAATACAGAGAATCTTATACCACCACCAAAATTAACAGAAAATAATACAGTTGGATCAAAAATTTTAAGTATTATAAATCATAAAAACTTAAATTTATCTGATAATGATACATCATCAGAAGAAAATAATGATCATTTAGAATCAAATATTAAAAAAATAATTGATGATGACTTAGGAGAAAGTGAAACAAGCATAAACTTACCAGTTAAAAACGAAAAATTTCATGAAGTTTTTTCAAATAGTATTGTTGAAGAAGATATTACAAAAAATAATAAGCAACCATCAATGAATCAAAATAAAATTAAGTTTTTCCAAAATTATTTAACTAACTTTAATTAGAAACATTTTTAATAACTATAGATGGTGCGTACATATCTAAAACACCAAATACTATTGATGCAACAGCACCAATCATAGCAGCTTCTTCATTTAACATAGCACGGTGAGGTACATATCTTGCAGCTAAAGCAACAATTAAACCAATTAATAAATATTTAATTAAATTTTTTTGTTTATGACTTTCTTGTTTATTCATTATATATTATATACAAAGAAAATATTATTTCTTGAATAATTTAATGGAAATTAAAGATTTAATAATTTTTTTATTAATTTTTATTGTTGTTTTATGGTTACAACATAATGACGATAAAAAATATAATAAACCAACTAGAACTTCTTTATACGACATTATTAAAATGCCATTATTTGTATCTTTAATAATTTTAATAGTTAAAGATTTAAATTGTAAAATATATGATAATTTTGAAGCAATTTTTATAATGACTGATACAAATAATAACATTAGTAATAATAATATGGACGATTTATTTAAAAAAATAAATTTTGGAAACACAAAAACTAATAATTTAAATGATATTTTTTTAGGACCCCCTGATTTTTAAAAAAAATTGAGTTTTAATTTACATGTTTTAAACACATATAAATTATGGCTACACTTATTGAAGAACCTTATAATAATTTTAATGATATTGAAAATAATATCAATAATTTGTTAAATAATAATAATATTAGTGAAAATGATCTTTTATTATTAAATCAAGTTTATTCATTAGTTGATGAATTAAATAATAATATTAATATTGAAGAAAATTATAATGAAATAAATAATTTGTTATCAGTTTTAAAAAATAATTATAGTAATTCAACTAATAATTCTAAATCAAGTTCTCATAATAATTCTGAATCATGTTCTCATAATAATTCTGAATCATGTTCTCATAATAATTTAGAAACAAGTAATACAAGTGAAAGTAATATTTTATCAGAATATATGTTAGAAAAAATAATTGACGCAAATTATGAATTAGCTTATGAAAGAATACCAGAATCATTATTTAGATGTAATATGATTAATATTGAAGGATTAATTAATGATAAAAAAGTAACAATATTTGTTGACACTGGAGCAGAACATTCAATTATTGGATATGACAAAGCAAAAGAATTAGGTATTGATTATTTAATTGATAAAAGACATAACGGTATAGCACGTGGTGTTGGACAACAAGAAATTATTGGTCGTATTCATTATGTTGAATTAGGAGTTAATAATTATTTATTGCCTTTAGGTTTTAGCGTATTAAAAGATTTTAATATAGAAACTGATATTTTATTAGGTATTGATATATTAGTATCAAATGGAATTAATATTGATTTTATAAATAAATGTTTAGTTTTTAACAATATTAAAATACCTTTTGTTAATATAAAAGAAAAAACCTGTTGTTGTTAAAAAAATATTTGAAGTTGTAACAATATAAATTATTTTAATATAAAATTTTCTAAATGATATTAATGGCAACAAAAGACGTAAGATTTGGTGCTTCTAGATTACAAATAAAAAAGTTTAATATTGCTGAAATGGTTGATCACTGTACATGTGCAATGATTGCAAAGCGTGCTTCAGGTAAATCATATTTAACAAAAGAACTTTTATATCACAAAAGAGACATACCATCAGCAATAGCAATTAGTAAAACAGAAAAATTAAATAAATTTTATAGTGATTTTATACCAGATTCATTTATTTACAGTGATTATGAACCGGAAATTTTAACAAAAGTTTATGAAAGACAATCAAAAATGAATGTTGATAATGCATCTCGTGTTAGAGCAGGAAAAAAACCAAAAGATGATAGAATAATGTTAATTATGGATGATTGTATGAGTTCTAAAGGTTCATGGTTAAAAGATCCTAATATTTTAGAGTTATTTTTTAATGGTAGACATCATCATTTATCATTTATTTTAACTATGCAGTTTTCTTTAGGTATTCCTCCTGAATTAAGAAGTAATTTTGACTATATTTTTTTATTAGCAGAAGATTTTATTAGTAATAGAAAACGTTTATATGAACATTATGCTGGTATGTTTCCAAGTTTTGATATATTTCAACAAGTTTTTACTGATATAACTGAAAATTATGGTATTATGGTTATTAATAATCGTATTCATAGTAAAAATATAACTGATAAAGTATTTTGGTACAGAGCTAAAGAAGTACCTGAATTTAAACTTGGTTGTAATAAATTTATTAAATACCATAAAGAAGCTTATGATAAAGAATGGAATAAAAGATTACCAATGTTTGATCCTTCAGTAGCTAAAAAAAAAAATAGTCTTAAGCTAATTGTTGAAAAAGTCAAATAAATAATTTAATCTTTTATTAAAAAAGTCAAATAAATAATTTAATCTTTTATTAAAAAAGTCAAATAAATAATTTATATAACAAAAAAATATTAAGTTATATAATTTATTTTTAATCAAATTTAACTTTGCCCATATCTAATTTATCGGCAAGTTCTTTTTCTTTTTGTTCAAGTTCTTGTTTTCTTTCTAACATTTTACTAATTTGATCATCAATAGCAGCTAATTTTTCTTTAAGAGTATCTCTTTCTTTTTTATCTCTGCAATTATTAAATTCTTCTTTAGTTTGTGTTAATAATTCTTCTCTGTTTTTAATATTTTCATTAATATTGTTAACAACCATTTGATTTTTTCTTAATTCGTGATATAATTTAGCTTTATCTTGATTTTCGTTATATTTTTTCATCATATTGTTAAGTTCATCATTTGCATATTCAGTTTGTTCAACAAATTGATTATTATCAGATTCTTTCATAATAAAAGCACACCATTTACCTGCATCAACAACATAAACGTGGTGATAAGGATCAATTTCGGCTAATTTTTTTCCGTATGCTTGTGCTTCAGGATAAGTTGGAAAACCACCTCTAATTTTTAATCCTAAAATATTATTATCAGTAGAATATTCTTCTTTATCAGTGGATTTAAAAACTTCTTCTCTATAATCATTAGTGTTATCTACTGCTTGTTTAACACTAAATTTATTAAAAAAGGAAACACAATAAAATTGTTGTGAAGGGATAACAGGATCTTCAAATAAATAATCTTGTTTTTCAGACATATTATTAATTATAATAAATATATCTTTTTAAATAGTTTTATGATTGAGTTTTTGCACCTAATGGTAAATTTTTATTATCTAATGTTTCATAACCTTGCCAAATTGAAGGTTCATTAAACATTACACTAAATGATTTAGAAGGTCTAAAATCATAAACATCATCTAATGTAGGTTCGATATCATAATCGTTAGTTGTTATAATAGTGTTATTTGTATTGTATGCTTTTGTTAAATAATATGTCAACATTAAAATACCAACTAATAACATTATTAATGCTATATTATATAAAATATAATTCATTAAAATAAATTAGAAAAAATAATTTATTTTATTAATTTTGAAGTAAAATGTTAAATTTGGAGTTATTTATATTGAAGATATAAATTCAGTAAAATGTTAAATTTGAAGTTATTTATATTGAAGATATAAATTCAGTAAAATGTTAAATTTGGAGTTATTTATATTGAAGATATAAATTCCCAATTTAAATGTTTGCACATTTTTTTCCACAATTCATCATCTTCCATAAGTTTTTCATCATCTTTATGAAGTTGAAAACAAGGTAATAAGTGGTCTAATTCAAGTAATTCACAAAATTTATATAAAACATAAGGATATGATAAAAAGTTTTTTCTAGTTGGTGGTTTGTATATATGCCAAATACTTTCAATTTTGTTAAACATTTTAATAAATATTCTTTCCATATCTCGTGTAATTTTTGGAGGCGGTAGATTTGTTAATTTATTAATAATATAATGAACATGTTCGTAATATGAATTATAATCTAATTTTTTTAGTATTTTTTTCATTTTCTTTCTATTTAAAACTTTTAAGTCTGTAATTCTATTTTTATTAAGTTCATTAATAATTTCTTTAAAAACTTCTTCTGGAATATCAGGTGATTGTCTAGCCTGAAATTGATTAATCCATTCTCTAAAATGATTAATTCTTTTATATGGTGAGTAATCTTTAATTTGTCTATCTTCATCTAAAATAATTTCTTCAACAATTCCACATACTTGACAAACATAAGCTGAAACACTATAATCAAAAATTTTTTCAAAATTACATTCTTTACAATATTTTATTCTTTTAGATCCATCATCAATATTTATTCTTATTCCTTCAATTCTTTGCCAATATTTATTAAACAATTCTGCTCTATTATTTTCTTTTGAATCAGTTGGTGGTTCTTCTTTTTTATTACCTAAAAAAAATAATATATTTTTAGCTTGTTTAGTTTCAACTTCACCATCTCTTAATTCATAATATTGTATAATTAAGTCACCAGTTCTATCATAATAATCCATTTCGTCATAATTATCTTGCAAGTTATTTTTATCAAATTCTTTATTATTTTTAATATTAATTAATTCAGCTCTTTTTTTAATATAATCTATATTTGTATTTTCATATTGACTTGATAAGTCTTTTAATTTACAATCAATATCTTCTATTTCTTTGTCAATTTCTTCTTTTTTTATTTTATTATTATTAAAAATATTAACCATTTCTTTGTGTTTTTTATCTAATGTTTGTGATTCTTTTATTTGTTGTACAATTTCACTCTGTTTTTTTACATCACCTTTATTTTTAGATGACATTGTATAATATATAAATAATCAATAATCTTTAAATAAAATTGAAAAAATATTTTTATTGCTTAAATATATTAAGTTTATGGGGAAAAAATGTGAATATAATGATTGTGATAAATATGCGTCTTATAATGTTATTAATGAAAAACCAAAATTTTGCTTTGATCATAAACAAGAAAATATGGTTAATGTAAAACATAAAAAATGTATTAAATGTAATAAAATTCCTTATTATAATTTACCAAATCAAAAAATCGGTTTATATTGTGATGAACATAAATTAGCTGATATGGTTAATATAAAGTCTATTATATGTAAACATAAATCTTGTACTACACAAGCATCCTATAATTTACCAAATAAAAAAATACCATTATATTGTTCTATTCATAAATTACCTGATATGGTACATCTTAATCATGTATGTAAATTTGATGGTTGTACATTATTAGCATCATATAACTTTTCTGATAAAAAATCTGGAATTTATTGTTCAAATCATAAATTAGATGGTATGGTAGATATTAATCACAAAAAATGTATTGAATGTGATAAAAGTGCATTATTTGGATTTGACGAACCTATATATTGTTCAGAACATAAAAAAGAAAATATGATAAATATTGTAACTAAAAAATGCATACATAAAAATTGTACAACTATTCCATATTATAATTATAAAGATAAAAAAAATGGTTTATATTGTTTGAAACATAAATTAGAAAATATGGTTGATGTCAAGTCAGTACATTGTATAACAGATGGATGTTATAAAAGAGCGATGTTTAATAACGATGGTGAGAAACCGTTATATTGTAAAGAACATAAAAAAGTAAATATGACTAATCAAGAAACAAAAAAATGTAAACAAGATTTATGTGATGTTTATGTTGGAAATAATAAAAAATATAATGGTTATTGTTTATTTTGTTTCATCCATTTATTTCCAGAAAATAAAATAACAACAAATTATAAAACAAAAGAAAAATATGTTGTAGATTATATTAAAACAAAATTTAATGGTTATGACTGGATATATGATAAAAAAATATATGATGGATGTTCAAAAAGAAGACCTGATTTATTATTAGATCTAGGATTTCATATTTTAATTATAGAGATTGATGAAAATCAACATATTAAATATGATACAACATGTGAAAATAAAAGATTAATGGAAATATCGAAAGATTTAAATCATAGAAACATAGTTTTTATTCGTTTTAATCCTGATAAATATTATGATGAAAAAAATGAAACTATTGACTCATGTTGGAAAATTAATAAAAAAGGTTTGTTACAAATTAAAGACACCTATAAATGGAACGAACGGTTAGAAAATTTGTCAGAAAAAATAAATTATTGGATAAACAACCACAATGACAAAATGATAACAATAGAGAATTTATTTTTTGATAAAAATATTTAGTTTTTAAAAAATATAAAAAATTTTAGTTTTAAAATATTTGCTTTAAAATTAAAAATATTTAAATATTGAAAATTTTTTATTTAAAAATTCAATTTTTAATCAATAAAATTAATTTTATTATAAAAAAATTTTATTTTTTTCTAAGATATATTATATAGAAAATGGGAGGCGGTCTTATGCAACTCGTAGCCTATGGCGCTCAAGATGTCTACCTTACTGGTAGTCCACAAATTACTTTCTTCAAAATCATCTACAGAAGACACACCAACTTCTCCGTAGAACCTATTCCTCAAACCTTCACTGGTAACTCTGATTTTGGAAGAACTGTTACTTGCACCATCAACAGAAATGGTGATTTAATCACTAACATGTATGCCATGATCAACTTAAGAGCTGTTGCTAATAACGGTGACAGATGGGGATATGTTAGAAGACTTGGTCTTGCTATTGTTCAACACTACAAAATTGAAATCGGTGGTTCTAAAATTGATGAACAATACGGTGACTGGCTCAACATCTGGTGGGAACTTTCTCACAAAGTTGGACAAGAAAGAGGTTTTGCTAGAATGGTTGGTGATGTCCCTGAATTAACCACCATTGATACCAATGATAAACCTGCTTACACTTTATATGTTCCTCTTCAATTCTGGTTCAACAGACACAATGGTTTAGCTCTTCCTTTAATTGCTCTCCAATATCACGATGTTAGAGTTTCCATTGATTTCAGACAAGCTTCTCAATGCGTTAACAAAGGTGTTGGTGCTTCCGATCCTTCTATCAGTATGTCTGAAGCTGCTTTAGTTATTGACTATGTTTACCTTGATTCCGAAGAAAGAAAAAGATTTGCCCAAGCATCTCACGAATATTTAATTGAACAACTTCAATTCACTGGTTCTGAAACTTTAACTTCCACCAACAACAAATACAGACTTAACTTCAACCACCCTTGCAAATTCCTTGTTTGGGCTCCTCACCTTGAAAAATATGCTACCAGAACTAACTATATCACTTATGGTTCTAACTGGGAAACTGCTAGAGAAACCTTTGCCAAACACCTTTGGTTATCTACCAGAGATGATTTATCTGGTGACTCTGTTAATGGTTGGAAAATTGACACCACTACTTCCAGTCAAGAAATTATTTCTCCTGCTGGACCTACTGATGTTGATTCCAAAGTTAAAGCTCAATTAGTATTCAGTAATGTTCAAAACAGTTCTGAAACTGAAAATGTTACCATTGATAACGTTGTTTTACTTGAAAACAATGTTAACGTTGAAGACATGTCTCAAGACATTGACACCATCCTTAACACTTATAACCCTACCAACTCTGTTGCTAGAGAATACTTAGAAAGTGTTGGTGTTACTGTTCAAGATCACTTCAACTACGGTAACTTCATTGATGGTACCAACAACCCTGTATGCTCTGCTAAACTCCAACTTAACGGATCTGAAAGATTCCAAGAAAGAGATGGTTACTACTTCAACTACGTTCAACCTTTCCAACACTTCTCCAACACCCCTGCTGATGGTATTAACGTTTACTCTTTTGCCCTTAAACCTGAAGATCACCAACCTTCCGGAACCTGCAACTTCTCCAGAATTGATAATGCTACTCTCCAAGTCAAACTTGGTCTTAACAATCAACCTGCTGATAACACCTACAGTGGCAACTACATCGGCACCAACAGCAACTCTTTACTCAACATCTATGCCTTCAACTACAATGTATTAAGAGTTATGTCAGGTATGGCTGGCACTGCTTACTCTAATTAAGTCATTTGTATTATTAAGATACAAATATATCATTATAAATTTTATGATTTAAATATAATTATTTTTACATCATAAAATCAAAAAGTCAGTTACAATTTACACTTAGTAAGTTAAGTTTAAAAAAATTGATACTATAATATTTAAACACTAATTTTATTTATTATTAATGCAAAAAAATATTAAGTATTGTAGTGAAAATAATTGTTTTTTATTAAATAATTTAATAAAAGTAGATATAAATACAGTTGAAAATTTAATAAATAAAAGAAATATTGAAGATATTATTAAATTAGAAGATAACTTGTATTATTACAAAAACAAATCATTAATTGAAATATTATTTGAAACAAGTAATTATAAAGAAGTTAAGTTTATAAATAATGATTCAAATGATTATCGAGTTAATAATTTAAATATTATTTATAACACAAAACTAGAAACAAAAGAACCCATTAACTATAAAATTTTAGAAAAAGGAACACCAAAATTAATATTAAGTGGTAGTCATTTTGGAGAATATAGAAATATGTATTGGAAAGTTAAAGATGATAAAAATAATGAATATTACATAATGCATATAATTGATGATTTATATACTAAATTTTCAATTGAAAACAAGGATATTGTATTAAACTATAATAATGAAAGACCAACATGGTATTTACATTCAGCACAATATATAGCATCAATGTTTAATAAGGATGGAAAAAAAATTACTGTGTATATGCATCAATATATTATGAATGTTCATTTTGAAAATAATTCTGATATGAAAAAAACAGTTGATCATATTAATAGAGATAAACTTGATAATAGAAGAGAAAATTTACGTTTTGCATCAATGACTGAACAAAATTTAAACAAAGGAAAACAAAAGCGTCAAAAAAATGCATGTGATTTACCAGATGGTATTCAACAAACTGATTTACCAATACATGTTTGTTATAATAATAGATGCTATAATAAAGAAAAAAATTATTGGAGAGAATTTTTTACAATAGAAAATCATCCTAAACTAAATAAAACTTGGGCAACCTCAAAATCTAATAATATTTCAATTCAAGATAAACTAGAACAAGCAAAGTTAAAATTGAAACATTTAGATGGTAAAATTAGTGACAAAGAATATAAAAAGATAGTTGAACCTAATTATACATTACCAAAAGGCTTACGATTATTTATTGATAAAAAATATAATAAATATAAATTTGAATATGACAATAGAACACCAATAATAAGATTAAATTATAAAATGGTATTAACACATAATGATTTACAACTAATGATTGATAAATTTATTGATCTTTTAAATGAAAAATATAAAGATAGCAAAGATTATATTAAAATGTCATATTATAAATTAGATAAGCCAGTAATACTAGATTTTACTAATCTTAATAATGAAATCATAGAAGAGGAAGAAGATACAAATACTACAGAAGAAGATACAAATACTACAAAAGAAGATACAAATACTACAGAAGAAAATATTAAAACAACTAAAGATAAATTAAAAATAAAAACATATAATAAAAAACCAGATTTACCAGATAATTTTTCATTATATCAAGAAAAAGAAGTTTGGTATTTATCATATAGTAAAAAGATTGATACTATTAGATATAGTAAGAAAATAAAATTAAATTGTATGTGTATTCAAACTGAATTAAATAGATTAATAAATATTTTAAATACAGAATTTCCAAATCTTAAAATTGATCAATATACTGTTCAAAACCCTTATGATTTTACTGATAAAACACAATTAAAAGAAACAAATACTAAACCTGAATTACCTTCTAATTTTTGTATTACAAATATAAATTCTGTTGACTATATTCAATTTTCAAAAAAAATTAATGATAAAAAAGTTTGTTATAAAACTAATATTAAATCACATGATCTACAAAAAGAACTTGATAACTTTGTTGATAGTTTAAATAAAAAATATGATTTTAATATACCTGCTCAAAAAATAATAAATATAAATGGTTGGAAGACAACAAATAAAATTAATTTAGACGTTACAATATAATATCTAAATAATTTTATATGAATAATAAACATAAAATTAATAAATATTTATATAAATTAATTAATACTAATAACTTGAACAAGAATAATATTTATGAAAAAAAATATATACAATATAGTCAAACTGGTGGTAATAAAGATTTAACTTGTTCTAATAAAAAATTTAAAAACAGTGAAATTATTAAAGAAATATATTTTTTAAATTTGTTAACCAAGTTACATACATTAATATTATCTAGTGAAAATACACCTGAATTAAATAGTTATAAATCACAATTTGAACTAGTTATAAATTTAATACTTGATATTCTTAATAAAATAAAAATAAATAGTGAATATAATATTGAACCATTATCATTAATATCATATTACCATAAAAATAAAAAATTCCCACCAATAATAATAAATTATTTTCATGATAAACCATCTAATGAAAAGAAAATATTAATTGAAGAAATAAACAAATATCAAGATACAATATTAAATATTAAAAAAATTGGTTATATTATTTGTTCTTTAATTTATGATAATTTAATAACAAAACCCCAACCTATTAATACAACTAATGCCAAATTATTAAGTCATGTTTTACAAGAAACTATTAAATATTTTGATAATGATATTGAAACTAAAAAAAATTTTATGTTATTTCATGAAACATTTTCTTTTATGTTTAAAAAAATAGCTACAAAACTTAATACTAAATATTTAGATAGAAATAATTTAAAAGATAATGTTAAAAAAATACCTGGAATGGAACAGCATCTTTGTTATTTAATTTTAGTTAAATATAAAAATAAAATTAGCTTTATAAAAGACACTAGTTTGAAGGATATAGATAAAATTAATAAAATTTTATATAATTTTGAAATAAATAATAACACAGAACTTCATGAAATTAATACTAAAATTTCTGAATATCAAAATAAAATAAGTGATTTAACTGACCTTATATATGCAAATAATTATGAAATTGAAAAAATAGAAGAAAATTTAAATTATAAACATAAAGAAAAAGAACTTTTAGAAGCAAGAAATGATGTATTAAAGGCTGACATTAGCTTATATAATGAACTAATACATTCAAATACCGAAAAATTAAATTATATTATATCTGAATTTTTATCAATAAATAATACACGATTGACACTTACAGACGAAGAATATGATAATTATATTAATGAATTAATAAATTCTGTAAAAAATAATATTAATGTTCTTGTTCCAATATTATTATTTGAAATTACACAAGAAAATACAGAAATAAATAATATTTCTAATTATATTGTTAATCAACAAAATTTATCATATAAATTAAAATTACATTCAAATATGTTATTTATTAATAACGAAAAAAAATATATTGAACACTTTGAACCTCATGGTGTATCTGGACTTTATGATAGTACAAAAGTTTTTAATATATTAGAAAGTTTACATAAAAAAATTAGAGAATTTGAAAATTATACATATATTAAGCAAGTAGAATCATGTCCTATTTTACAAGGTCCACAAGCACTTGATAGAACAGAATATTGTTTTATACATTCAAGTTATTATTCATTATTAAGAATTTTATATCCAAATATAACAAGTGAGGAATTACAAATGATGTTAATATCTAAATTAAATCCTAACTTTATTGATAATCAAGAAACTAATGTTTCATTAGAATATTTAAATAATAAATATATACCACTAAATGGTTATGAAATTAAAACAAGATTAGAAAATTTTATGAGATGGTATAGATCAATAATAGTTATTGTAGAAATGGGACATATAGATGAATATGATCAATTAAGAGATATTGTTAAAAGTATCCTTCAAAAAGAAATTTTACATGAAATAATAAATTAACATTTTATATTTTTATTTTATAATAATATATAATGATATTAGTGCTTTTAATTTTATTATTTTGTATTGTTTTATCAAGCAAAGAAACATTTATTAGAGATATTCCTATTTTAAGGCAAACTGTGCCATATATTTTTCCAAATAATGTTATTCCAATATTAAATTTACCTGTTCCAACACCATTAAGAAGTACTCGTAATATGAGTTATGATATTAGAGGTGATCCTATTATTATTCAACCTGAACAATATGTTTGGAATAATCCTGGTGTATTACCTAAATTTAACAGAGATATGTATTATAATAATAGATTATGTAAAACATAAACAATTTTTAATTAAATAATTTATTTTTTTATTAATTAAACAAATTAATTTATAAAAAATTGAATTCATAATTTCATCTAATTTTTTTATTAATTAAACAAGTTAATTAATAAAAAATTGAATTTACTTCATATTACTATATTATTTGTTATTTTAATGACTACCCAATGTTCAATTTGTTTTGATGATATTGAAAATGATAATAATAAAATTATCACTATCTGCAATCACGCATTTCATAGTACATGTTTAATTAAAAATATTGTAATGAATGGTTCTGATTGTCCTAATTGTAGAAAAAATTTAACTGGTGAAGAAAATAATAATCATTATGATGATGATGAAGATTATGATGATGAAGAAGAAGAAGAATATGAAGAAAATGATGAAGATATTGAATTTGATATTAATACATTTTTAAGTGAAGAAGAAAGAATGATGCAAAGTATATTAATGGAACAAAATACTATTAATTATAATAACTCATTACCTGATAATTTATTTGTAGAAGAAGATGAGATACCAATAAAAGTTCAAGATTTATTTGTTGAAGAAGATGATGTATCATTTGAAGTTCATCCTTTACATTTTGCATTTATTGAATTTAATAAAAAAAATTATGATAATTTTGAATGTATTTTTAAAAAAAATAATATTAATTTTAAATGTTATAAAGGAGATTATAAATTTAATAATGAATTAATAAAAAAACAAGACTTTATGGTATCAAATTGTATTAAAACATTAATTGAAAAATTACGTTCACCTAATAATTTATTGTATTGTATTCGTGGATATAAAAATTCTGATAAGATATATAATGTAACATCATTATTTCTTTTTAAAAATGATGCAGAATTAGAATTAGTAACTAATGATTTTGATTTGGTTGAATGTAATTATGATGACTTTATTTCAAATATAAAACATAAAGAAGAAGAGAATCTTATTTGTGAAAAATATAATATTGAAAATTAATTCCAATATTTTTCTTCTCTATGAACTTTTTCCCAATAATGATTTAAAATATCCTTGAATAAATTTACATTTTTATAGTGCTTGTAAATAATTATACTAAGTGCTATTTGTTCATCTAAATCTCGTGCAACTCTTAAACAATCTTCATATTTATTCATTTCCAATACTAAATTTAGTGATTCTTCACCAATTTTTTTTCTATTTTCTTTAGGTATATAAATTACACCAGAATTAAACATTATTGATTCAGGATCAACATAATAGTTCATTGTTTTAAAGAATTTTCTTAAATCTCTTCCACATAATAATTTGTGTTCATTAGCCCATAATATGGGTGTTTTGTAATCAAAAACATAATTATCAATTTCTGTGTTAAACTCTGTATCTATATCAATAAAACATATTTCTTCATTTTCATCATGATTTATTAATATATATATTTTTTCTATTAAAATATTTAATCTATAAGGATTAGATATTCCACTTGCATGACAAATACCAAAATCATGTTTTAAGTTGCCAATATTTACTCCAATTAAATTATTTTCTTCGCAATAAATTTTTATATCATTTATTCTTTCAAAACTTGTGTTGTCATAACCATAATAAACATAAATTTTATTATATTTGTTTGTATTTTTTTTTAATGAATCTATTGAAAATTTTAATTTTTCTAATCCACAATAATTTTGTCCATAACCATTACAACCTGGAACTAATAAATAAACATAATTCATATATAATAAATTATACATATGAATTATTACTAATACGCGTTATTAAAAAGTAAAATAATTTTGAATATAATATGAATAAAAAGTATATGGTTCTTTATTTTCTATTAATTTATAGTCTTCATCATAAATATTATAAAATTCAAAATTATCATTATTATTTGGCTGTTTTTTTCTAAAACAATT
>JACCDO011241226.1_pt1 | contig 27048 bp, 35 predicted proteins | sample 7446101 | NCBI WGS metagenome assembly JACCDO01 (sample SAMN15323440, study PRJNA562643) | freshwater metagenome | isolation source: river surface water | place: USA:Blue River Watershed | collected 2017-08-16 | reverse complement strand
TACATTCTTTTGTTGAAGTAATAATATATTTTCTTTTATGATTTTCTTGAGTTACATATACAATATAATAGTTTGATTCAACTAAAGGATACCATTCAACTCTGCTTTGAATAAAATTCGATATATCCGAATTTTCATTATTGTTGTTTTCTTTATTTTCTTTTATAATGTTATCCTTATGTTTATAAGGATATGCAACTAATGTTGATGCATCTGGTCCAGGAGATTGATGCGTACATGCACATTTATTCGAAGGATAGCAATTATTATGCCAACCTGAAGTAACACTTTTACTACCGCATAGTTCTTTGCAATTAGAAACACCTATTGTACCATTGTAACTAATATTACTTTTTTCAAACCAACAAAATGGCATATTATATAATAATAAAATATTTTATTTTTATTTATTATTTTATTATTATTAAGATAACTTCTAATATTATCTATTTTATGCCGTTAGCATTATTATATCTTTGAATTCTTGATCCTGCACCAGAACCAGCTCCTAAATTGCCTAATTGACGTTTTGTATTAAACATATATTGTTCTGGAGTTAAACCATAAAATGATTTGCCTGGATTTGTACCATTAAATCTAAAATAAGCTCGTACTTCTTGGTATGCTAAACCACTATTATATATTCTGGAATTTAATCCACTTGTTCCTGAACCTGTTCCCATTTTGAAATATATAATATACTAACATAATTTATTATACATTTTTTATAATTATATTATATTTATCTTTTGGAAAATTGAAATAAATAATTATCAAGTTTTTGTGTATTTCCCCTGAAAATACGAGATAAAGAACCTCCTGACGCACCAGTATTTGCCTGATAACTGGTAGATAATACCATTGCATATGATTTTTTGATATCTTTATTTTTGAAATAAGAATATTCCGCATCAAATATTTTTTTTACGGCATATTGAGGACCTCTCATTGGATTTGAATTTACCATGATTATATTATAGTTTGCGATAATAATTTTTACAATATCTTTTCTAATTGCTCAATCTTCTCTAATTCTATACTTGTTGGATATTCCACCTCAAAAACTATTATTAAATTACCCTTATATTCTTCTCTTTCAAGACCCATGTTAGGTATAATTTTTCTAAATCCGTTTGGAATAATATTTCCCTTATTATTATTTATAGTATAAACTTTGTTGTTTATATGCTTTAAATCAAACGAAAAGCCGCATAAAGACTCTTTTAATGTTATTTTTTTTTCATATATTAAATCAAGACCACTTCTGCTAAATGTCTTGTGTTTTTCTACCTTAATATAAATTTTTACTTCACTTTTAAGATTATTATATATATTTCCTTTATCTTTTATAACTATTATTTCATTGTCATCAACTCCTTTGGGTATTGTTACATATATCGTTTCTTTTTCCATACTTTTTCTACCATTCTCTTGTATTTTTCTTTGTATTTCAACCGGAACTTTATCACCAGTATAAACTTTATCCAGTGTTACTTCTATTGTTTTAACTATTGGTGCTTGATTTAGATGCAATGGCATTCCTCCATGAAAAATATGAACATTAGGTCCTTCCATATTACCAAATATATTTGAGAACATATCTTCCATAGGATTACCTGTATTTTCTTCGTGAAAACTAAATGGAAATGGAAATGGAAAAGGAAAACCCATTTGATCTGCTGGATTCATGCTTCTTGTCCTAAAAAATGGATTATTTAATTCAAAATCGTATTTTTTTCTTTCATCTTCATTACCAATTCTTTCATATGCCTCCGTTATTTTTTGAAACATTTTAATGGATTCAGGATTTCCTGGATTTTTATCTGGATGATGTTGCAAAGATAATTTTCTGTATGATTTTTTTATCTCGTCCATAGTCGATGTTTTTTTTACATTTAAAATATCATAATATGATTCTTCCATATTTATAATATTTTCAGATATTGCTAAATTATAATAAACTCAATTTATTTATTTATTTATAAATAATAATATAAGGATTTTATTTTAGTATTTATATCAAATAAATGAATAAACTTTTTTTAAATAAATATCAACCACTATATTTTAAAGATTTTGAAATTGATCAAGATCTCATTCATTTTCTCAAGGCTTTAATTTCATTGGATAATTTAAATATTCTTTTGGTTGGTGATCCAGGAACCGGAAAAACAAGTTTATTAAATTCAATCATAAAAGAATATTATAATGGGCATACTCAAAAAGAATATTCTGAGAATCTTCTTCATATAAATAGTTTAAAAGAACAAGGAATAAATTATTATAGAAATGATGTAAAAATATTTTCTCAAACTTGTACTTCAATTAAGAATAAAAAGAAGATAGTTGTGTTAGATGATATTGATTTAATTAATGACCAAAGTCAACAAGTATTCAGAAATTGTATTGATAAATACAGCAAAAATGTTCATTTTATAGCGTCTTGCACTAACACACAAAATGTTATTGAAAGTCTTCAGTCAAGACTTATAATCATAAAAATAAAACCTGTATCAGAAGAGGTACTTTCAAAAATTATGAATAATATTATATCTGCAGAAAGTTTGAATATTACTGAAGAAGCCAAAAAATTTCTTTTAAATATATCTAACAATTCAATAAAAATTATGATTAATTATTTGGAAAAAATATTTTTATTAAATGAACCGATAGATTTGGAAACTGCAGGACTTTTGTGTACAGATATTAATTTCAATAATTATGCATCTTTTATAAATTTATTAAAAAACAATAAATTACAAGAAGCAATACATATACTCTACACATTATTCGACAAAGGATATTCTGTTATAGATATTTTGGATAATTTTTTCATTTTTGTAAAAATAACGAATTTATTGAATGAAACAGAAAAATATGAAATTATTCCCTTTATATGTAAATATATATCAGCTTTTCATAATATTCATGAAGACGAAATCGAACTTTCTCTTTTTGCAAATAATTTACACACTTCTTTATTTATTAATAATCCATAAATCAGTTGTTAACTTTCTATCTAACATATATGCATAAGGCATATAAAAATTACCTTTATCCCCCCAACCTACCCCCCAAGAATTACGACATATGAAAACTTTTTTAGCTTCATCAAATCCAACACAAATTACAGCATGACCACCAAGTTGCATATCTCCTTTTTTTGGCATAGTTATCATGCCTTTTTTATATGCCTGATAACTTTCAAATTGAGAGTATACCATAAATCCAAAGCAAAAAGGTTTGCCTGATATTAACGTGTTTTTCATAATATTTAAATCTTGTACTATATGTTTTGCGTTTGATATTTTAGTTGCCGTTTGATAACAAATCTCGGGAGGTTTTATTGCAAATTTAGAAATATCATAGGGCCATTTAGATTCATCGCATACACCATCTTTTATTAAACTTGTAACTCCATCACTCAATAAAGCGCCTGAATCTATTGGTATTGAATCTTCCATTGCACGTTCATTGTAGTATAAAAATAATCTAGATGGATCTTTTGTATTTTTGTATTCATAAATAAATAATTCACATAAAGCATTTGCAGTACAAGAACCTAAAGATCCTTGATCATAAATAGTTTTAATCTTATCTGATAAATTTACATATTTTAAAGAAGGCACTATTTTTGGTACATGAAATGCCTGTAATTTATGGGGAGGAACCTTTTCTATTTTTAAATTATATCTATTTTTAGGTAAATTATCCATAAATATTTTATATTCAATATCATGTTCGCCAGTATCTTCAAATACTATTGATTCTTTATCACTTTTAATTGATACATTTATATTAAAGATCGGTTTTTGTTTATTTATGATTGCAATGCCATTATTATTTACTGGACGTGTGCGTTTAACTACTTGTATTGACATTATAATATATTTAATTATAATTATTTTTACAAAAATAATTATCCTATGTATCTAACCGATAATATTTAGCAAAACGAAAATTATAAAATAAAAATAATAATTTTAATTTTCTATAATTCGTTAAATTATCAATAAAAAAAATAATTATATCTAACTAATTTATATGAAATCGCAAATATTCAAAGATAATGTACCCAATTCCATATTAGTTGATTTTTTACAGAAAACCGCGTTCAAAACAAATAGTTGTTTTATTATTAATAATGATTCTTTCAAAAAGGCAATGTACACTGAACATATAAATAAATTTTTTGAAGATATCAAGCAATATTACCACGTATCAAAAAGAAAATATTTAGAAACCAAACTAACATATAATTCATTCATAACAGTTATTAGACAAATATGCAAATTTAATAAAATTACATACACATCTCAAATAAAATACGATAAATCAAACTATGATATAGTTTATTACATTTATATTCAGGCTTAAATCTCTATAATATATTTAATTTTTATAAAACATATTATACTTAATATTTTTCTTTTGGAACGTGATCTCCTAAATTTAATGGCATTGGTCCCCATACTGGAGCACCCGAAGGAACTTTCCAGAAATTAATCCAATCTGGTTTATTTTTCATAGGCTCAATCGTTCCTTCCTTTCTTCCTCTTGGAATATTGAATAATAAAAAGTATTTTGCCAATATAAATTTACTTTCCATAATTTGTTTTGGACTCATGCGAGCAAACCATTCATAGTAAGTTCTCTTCAATATCATTTGTCCAGGAATCCATATTCCATACATATTGTCGTAAAAATCAATATAATCATCTCCCAATAAATTTTCAATTAATACTGGTTCTCCCTGAATAGTTTTTGTTCCAATATCCGTACCAGGTATTAAATTAATTTTATTTTTTTGTACTCTTGTATTAACCCAACGATTAAATTCTCCCAAAAATTCAGTTTGACTTGTATAATCCTTTGATATTTGTCTTTGCATAAAATCTATCAATTGTTTCATTGATTCATTTTCTTTCTTTGCTCCCATAAATTCAATATTTGGATAATATTCATAGTGAGTACTTGTAACATTATTATCGATGTTCTCTCCAATAAACATTTTATCATGTATAGTTCCTTTTTCATATAAAGTTATTAAATCTTTGGAACATAAAAAGCTTATTGGTACAACCATACCTCCATAAGTATGCACTAATTTTGCCATACCTAAACTACGAATATAATTTGAACTTGGTGCAGGAATGAAAGACATGTTTATTTTCCAATTTGGCAATAATTTTTCAAAACTTGTATCATCAATGATACAAATCTTAAAAGAATCGTCGCAGTTTTGTATAATGGTTTTAACAGTTAAATACAAATAAGGCTGATTTAATTCGCAAGTTCCTCTTGAACCAAAGTTTAACCATTTTCTAGAATTATATTCATAAGGTACATGTATCCATAAGATTGGTTTTTTACTTTTTTCTAAATCATCTTGTTCTAACAAATAATTATTTAGTGATTTGTAAGTTTCGTTTTCATCAAAGTAAGAATTTTTTTCCTGATACTTTTTGTAAAATACCACAAATACTACAAATAATATAATTATCACAAATAAATGTGTTAAATCCAAATTAAATTTCATATATAATAATATTATTTTTATTTTTATTTTTATTTAAAAAAAAGTTTTTAAATATATAAATGAATAGCGATAATTATTGTTATAAGGGAGGAAGTTGCCCAAAAGCTGGAATAAAAATTCACGAGACCCCTCACTCAGAACCTCAATTGCCCCCACATCATTCTATGCCAATAAAAAATGAAAAAAATAATTTAAATTTCAACGGAATATTAGATGAGTTAGATTTAAATATTGATAATTATTCTTTAAAGGAGTTATTAGAGTTATTTAATGTGCCGATTAACGAAATAAATAAAGATAATTTAAAACAGGCAAAACAAATTACATTGAAAATGCATCCGGATAAATCTGGTTTAGATAGTAAATATTTTTTATTTTTCTCAAAAGCATATAAAAAATTATACGGAATATATGAGTTTCAAAATAAATCAAGTAAAAATGATAAAAATACTGAATATGTTAAAGATGAATTTTATGACGATGGTAAATCCACTATTATAAATGATCATATTAATGCAAGTATTAAACAAAAAAAAAATTTCAATGAATGGTTTAATAAAGAATTTGAAAAATATCGTTTAAATGATATGTGTGGTGATGGATATGGCGAATGGTTGAAAGGTGACGAAGGCATTATGGATATTCAAGAAAAAGTCACACAATCAAATATGAATGATATATTTGAAGCAAAAAAAAAACAAATGCAATCAGTTATTAAATACAATGGTATAAGTGATTCACATTCTTATTCAAGTTGTGGTGGATTTAGTTTTGGAGATACTTCCAGCTATACTACAGGATCATATACTGATTTAAGACAAGCTTATACTGAAACTCTTATACCGGTTACAAATGAAGATTATTTGAAAATGCAAAAATTTAACAATTATGAAGAATATAGAACACATCGTAATAATGTTGATGTTTCTCCTATTTCTGCAGAAGAATCAGAAAATATATTGTATAGAAAAAGAAATGAAGATGAAATTCAATCAGCAGCAATGGCATATAAATTAGCGCAGGAAACTCAAAAGGCCAAAGAAAATGATAAATCATTTTGGGCAAATCTTAAAACCATTAGGGGTACAGAACAAAAAAAGTAAAAAATATATAAAATATTATATTTATTTTATATATTCATAAAGTTTAATAATTTGGAAATTTTATAATTATTATTTCATGACTTTCTTTGATATTGTCCTTTGTTGTTTTTTCTCTATTTTTACCTATTCTTGTTTCACCTTGACCATAAGTATATTGCCATTCAGGATACTCAAATTTACAATCTGAATAAAGATCTCTAATAGCAGTGCAATTATTGTATGTCATTAAAAATCCTCCTCTATGATATTTTAATAATTCTGCTAATTTATTATGATCAAAATTATTATGATGTATAGCAAAATTGCAATTAGGATACATTCCTTTAAACATTTTACTATCTCCTTGCAAATAATATGGGGGGTCAAGAAATAAGAAATCGTCTTTATGTTTTTCCAATACATCTTCAAAAGAACTGCAGCTTATTTTTAAATTACGCAAATTCAGATTAATCAGATTTTCAACTTTACGATCGAATTTATCCTTGTTTATTTCAACCGAACTTGGCCATCCCAAAAACATTGGGCCATAAGATAGTGACATGTTATAATAATAATACACAGCTTGCATTACGTCATTATTATCTAGCTTCGTTAAATCTTCTTCTTTTAATTCGATTTTATTTTTTGTTTTATAATTTAAATCTTCCGGCTTGATTTTTTCCCAATAATTCAAAAGAACATGACGATTATATGTGAATTCTTCTTCTGTTATATTAAATTTTTTCAATTCATTTACAAACTCATTTTTTTTATTTATTAATACATTCCAAAAATTCACAAGTACATTAAATATATCGTAACCAATAACTTCTATTCCCAATATTTGCGACAAACATAATTCAACTGATCCTCCTCCAAAGAAAGGAGAAACTATTTTCTTTTCTTTTAATTTTGGCATATTTTCTAAAATATATCCAATTGCTTTTGATTTACCACCTGGATATCGCAAAGGCGAAATATATATTCTTTTATATCCATTTTTGCTTTTTATACTTTTTAAGTAATCGCTCATATATTTTTCATCTTTTTCATACAATAAAATTTTATTTATACTTTCAATAGATAATTCATTTATTAATTTATTTATATCTTCTTCATTATTATCTTGTTTTTGCTCTTCTTCTATATTAATTTCCAATTTATTTTCCAAAAGTTGAATTAATTGTGTTTTATTTTTTGATTTGCATTTTTCAATTCCTTTTTCTTGACATTTTAATAATAATTCATTTTTTGATAATTCATTTAATTTCATAATATACTTGATATATGTTATAAAATAATATTTAATTCAATTTTTATTATTAATATTTTAAACTCGCATGAGCATATCAATTTGTCTTTTTGATAAATATTTTATATTATCTGCTTTTTCATTTATTGAACTATAATGATTTAAAATATTTCTAATAATATCCAATTCTTTATCTTCCGTAAAATAAACCATTAATTTATCTTTTTCGTTTGTAACTAGCTGACTATTGATTCCTCTAAGTCGAAATATATTTTGCAATTTGATTCGTTCTTTTTCATCAAATGTATCAATAACACAATATCGGTTTAAATTATCCATTATGGTATAGTATTTACATGTATTATCTTTATATATTTATTAAATAATATAAAGATATTTATTATATTTTAGTTATTATGTCAAGATTTCTTAAATTAACAAATAAATATATCAACATTCATCACATTACAAAAGTTGTAACCGAAAAAAATATGGATTTTTCCATATATACAACAAATTATTCTCTTGATGGTTTTATTCTATTTTATCTGGGACATATTATAGGTAATAATAATATTATTTATGTGAGTTCTGAGAATGATCCTGTAGATCATGCGATAGTGAAAAAATGGATAAATTCTGAAGATTTTAGAGAATCATAAGTGAATTTATTTTCTTGATTCTACACTTAGTAAATGAAGACCGCATTTTTTAAAAAAATTATCTAATTCTTTTGGATTTATTCCCGTTACGGATTCATCAGGAATAAATGACATATTTCCCTTTTTATAACAAAGCATAACGGGAATTCCATTTACCATTTTTTTACTTTTTAAATAAGCATAAAAATCAAAAGATTCATCAACGTCAATTTCACAACAAACGACGTTCATAGGAGAAGATGCAAAAAAAGAATCAACTATTGGTTTTATTACTTTACATGGCCCACACCATTCTGCACCTAATTTGACTATTATTAAACCTGGATTTACTTCAAGCAATTTAAAAAAATCATTTCTACTTGAAAAATGGCTTATTATGGTTTTTGTTGACATTTTGTAATAAATAATTCGATAAAATATTTATTACAAAACCGCACTAAATAATTTAATTATTCTTGAATAATAACTTGTTTCTCAATTTCAAAACTAACAACTTCTCCCAATTTGGGATTATTATTTTTTACTTTTTCTGACAATTTATTTACTTCTTTTAAAACTACTTCTTCACTTATTTCTCCTCCATTAACCATTGGATCTCCAATAATACAACAACTTGCACTGCTCGTATTATTTGTATCATATGTAAATTTGACTTTTATTATAGTTTTTACAGGAATATATATTGAATTATCATTTATTACAACTAAATTTATATTTTTTTCCATTTCTTCTTTATTTTTTTTACAATTACAAGGCATTTATTTATAATTAGAAAATAAAAAATTATTTATCAATGACAAGACACTTGTAAGTGAAGGGGTTTATACTCATATAAATTAATAAAATTGAAATACTTTATATTAAAGTTATGAATAGCATTAAATACCATAATATGTTTAAAATAATTAATAATACTTCTAAAACTATATTGTTGTCTTCCTGGGAAATAGTAAAAGAAGGATTGGCAAAATTAATTGACGTTGAAATAGAATCAAATAATCAAAGTATAATTCAAAATAATTCATGGAGCTTTTATTTAAAAGATTATTCAAAATTAGCAGATTTTAATACATATAAATCAAACACAAAATTCACATTGTACGATGATAATTATAAGATAATAATAAATGAAAATATTATTACCATATCAAATTAAAGATTATTTCTAAAACATATTCAAGTCCATGGAATAACGAACTATCAATAAATATACTAAAGAATGAACTAACAATCCTCTATCTGTCGGGCATCCGTTATAATCACATAAAGGACCGATAATTCCTCCTAATAATTTATCCGTGAATTTATAAGTATTTGGATTTACGATAATAATAAATATTATTAAAGAAAAAATAGAAATTTTCCATTTTGTGCTATTTGATGGCATTATAAATATAATAAATATTTTATTATATTTATACTTTTAATTATTATACTCTTTTTTCGTATTCGTATAAATCTCCAGAATATACGTCACTACTTGTGTCTTGTTCCATTTTTTCTTTTTGCATTTTCACTCGTATTAAATCTTTAAATGAATTTGCATATTTTATAAAAAAATAAGATCCATAACTGCTATCATCTTCTTGTTTAAATATCTGACCAAATAATGAACTATTTTTTTGCAAAATAATCATTTTAAAATGCACACCTCCTCCCTTATTTTGTCCAAGATTAAGACCTTCCATAAATTGTCTATCACTATATTTTTTAGCAAATTTTTCTTTTTCTTGATTATATATTTGTCTTTCTTCTTCTGTCATTAGATCACACTCAATGGGAATAGTTTCAATATATTTGTAAAAGCATTTACATCCATTCTTGTGTAAATTTTTTGGAGGTATATATTCCTTTTTATAACGATATATTCGATTTATATTTATAATTTTATGATAATCATCAAATATTAAATTTTCACGAGAAACTATTGTTAAATAATCGTATAAATCCTGCGGAATAGAAAGTCTGGATTTTAGTTTTTGCATCATTATACTCATTTCTTCTTTTGTATAGGGCGGTAATAATTCTTTATTGTATAATTTCCTCTTTTTTTCAGAGTAATGTTCACGTACTTGTTCCCAAAATAATCTGTCCATTATTTTATTATATTCCCATGTCTTTATGTTTGTTTAATACAAGTATAACATTAATATTTATTAAATTATATTAAATATATTTTAATAAATGAATACATGACGGACATATTAAAGACATCAAGATTTATTCGTAATTTGCACGAATATGATGATGAAGACTCTGAACAAATTGATTACAAAAAAGATGCAATTGAAGCATACAGAATTTTTATAAAAAATAAAAATATAACATTAAGTGAAACTAGTTTACTTGATATTTTGGATAAATGTAATTATTTATATAATAATAAATATTTTCATAATTTTAAAAAACCAAATATGGCTGAATATTTTACAAAAAATTTAAGATTTCTACTTCTTATGGATTTTATAATAACATTTTTCAAAATAGATAATACAAATTTTGATATTCAGAAAGTACCAATGAGTTTTATTTTTGATTTTTTTAAAAATTTAAGCAATTTTTATTTTTTTATAAATTATCTTGATGTAGATGAAAAATTCACAACTTATCTAAAATTTATGATGACATTATATTGTATGGATTTTAATAGAGTTATATTAGAATCCAATTTTGGAAATATTATAGGAATATTGGATGAATTTTTTTCCAATGAAATAGTTAAGCTTGTATTTAAAGAAACAAATTATTTAAATTATAGTTTTCAAAAGGATAAATTATTAATATTAAATAAAATCAATAAAAAATATCCAGAAATAAAAAACTATGACGAAAATATAAATTATTCGGAATTATGTAATAATAATAATATAGATAAATTATTTAAATTTAATGACAATAATGCTGTAATAACACGAACATTTTATTATAAATCTGATGAAAACAAAGACGACGATGATGATTATGACGAAGATGACTACGAATATGACGATGATTATTGGAATGAGGTAAAATTATATTATATTGCGGAAGATGATCCGAAATATGAAGAATATAAAAATATATTTCTTTTTAAAACATATCAAAATATTAAAAAAAATTATGATACAATAAATGATAAAATAAATAAATTATGCAATAAATGTCAAATAAATAATTATACGTCTTTATTCGAAAATGAAAAGAAAAATACAGAAATGTTGATAATATTAACAATATTAGGTTATAATATTGATAAAAAAGAATTGCTTGATATGATTTCTGAAGATATAAATAAATTTGAGTTTAATTATTTTACACCAAGCGATGACATATATATGAATAGCTGTAAATATGGAAATTTAGAAGTTTTTAAGACCATGGTAAGTGTGGAAAATTTTTTATCAGAACAAAAGGTTATAATGGCAATTCAAGCACCTGATTATAGGTTTTCTGATCACTTAAGATTTTTAAGCATTGAAAGAAAGGATATTAGAAATTTATTAAAAAGTATACATAATCTTACATATAATAAACAAAAAATTAATTTTAAGGCTTAGCGAATATATTCACAACATTTGATGGTAAAGATTGTTTAGATGAATTTTTTGTTGATTTTGTTGATCCGACAACATATACATTATATTTTCCTGGCATATTAAAAGTATAAGTAAATTCAGGTACACAAATATCATCAATGACTTTCATTCCGTTAACATAAAATGCATAAAAAGCACCTTCTTTAAATCCACCAATAGTTGCAGTTAATGCTCTGCCTTCCATTTTATTAACTATTATTGATGAGCTTGATATCGGTAATGAAAATGTGTTACTATTTGAAAATGGCATAGTATTTGCTTGTATATTATTATTTATCGGAAATATTTGTGAATTTACGTTAACATTTTTAAATCCTTGCGGTTGATTAATTTCTGGTAAAAAATATTGTTGTTGGGGAGCCTCCTGTGGGGCCATTCCTGGCATAAAATATTGTTGCTGTTGCTGTGGAATTTGTTGTTGTATACCCATTCCTGGCATAAAATATTGTTGCTGTTGCTGTGGAATTTGTTGTTGTATACCCATTCCAGATAAGAAATTTTGTTGCTGAGGTTGATAAAAATAGTTATTGTTCGGAAACATTATAAATTAATAAAATATTTTATTTTTATCTAAATACAAAAAATATAAATCTATAAATTACACTTATATATAATAAAAAATTGATTTTATTATATATATTATTTAGTATATTATATAATATAAAACTATATTTAACTATGAGTAATAAATCTTCTAACGTAACTTCTAATATTAAAATAAACGATAATATTTCATCAAATCCTCGTAAACGTAAATTTGATGAAATATCTGATCCTTTTACCGACTATAAATTACCAAAAATCAATAAAACTAAAATTAATGATCACGAATATTTAAACGATATATTTATTGAATACAATGAGTATTTAACTATGCAATTAAAATAATTATTTTTGTGAATGTATTTTATATTTGTAAATTTCAATCCTTTTAACTATCTGTTCTAAAATCTTTTTTTTCTCTATTAAATGTTCTAATATATTATTATTCATATCTAGTTTATTTTTATTTAATTTATACATTTTATAATTTGTATGTTTTTCATATTTATTGTTTAAAAATATATTTAATGTATTATTATTACATTCAATATCGCATATATTATTGTCAATATCATCTATTTCTAATTTTAAACTAACAAGCTGTTGATTTAATTTTAATTCATAATTAATTTTATATTCTTGAATATTAAAATTGTTAATAGATGATTTTTGAGGTAGATTATTTATGTATTTATTGTCTACCATTAATTTACCTAATTTCAAAAAAACATCTCCACTTAACATATAATATTATTTTATAATTATTTAAACAATATTTATTATACTATGAATATGCAAGAATATAAATATTATTTAAATGCTTTATCATTAATGACTATTACATCATTATTTTACTGCATAGTAATTGACAGAGAATTAAAAACATATAAAGAAGAAAATCATGTAAGAATGAAAAAAACATATCGTTTATTACATCATTTATATGATAAAATAAACGCGATAGAAAAAAAGCATAATAATTTAATTGAAGAAATTCACTCTAAAAATATTTCAGATATTGTCGAGATAGATCATATAAATAGTGAAAATACAGAAGAAAATAATATTGATATTAATGAAGAAATTAATGATATTGAAAATGAATTGCTTCATGAAGATGATGAAAATTATGGAGAAATTCCAAAATATAGAAAACATAACCAATCTGGTTTAACAAATAAATTACGTAAAATAATTACATATTATACAAATTACTAAATTCTGGAATTGAATATTTTCCGTCTGTTTTTACCCATTTTGAAATAACTTTTGGATTTGTTTGATTACTAATAATATCTTCCGTCTGATAAACATTTCCTGTTTTATCAATAAAATAAATAATTCCTTGAATATCTTGAGCCCATACTTCTACTTTTTTAGTAGTAGGAACATCTTCTATTTCTGTACTGCAAATTCCGTTTGGTGTACCTTTTAAATGTGTACCGCAATATTCACTTCCTTCTTTCTTTCTTCTTGAACATTGTTCATTATTTGCTCTTTTAGCACAACATCTGTCATTTAAATTAACAGAATTCTTTACTCTCTTTCTCTTCACAAAATCTTCTTTTCCCAAACATAAACGATCATAGTCATAAATAAATTGCATAAGTTCATTCATTTCTTTATTTTTGGCTATTCCCAAAATTTCAGCCTTTTCTCTGATTCTATCCTTAAACTCACTAGTATATGTTTCAATCTTTTTATTAATACGTCTTTCCATTTTAATTCTTTAAATATGTTTACTATATATTATTATAGCAGGATAATTCTATTTCAATTTTTTAATATATATTATAAATGAACTTAAAGAAATCAGCTCATTATATTTGGATATTTTGTCGGTAGTATAAATACACATAAAAGTAAGAATAAATAAAATGTTAAATAAGATCCATAACTGGATATGCCTATTCCATAAAATCCAAATATTTGTATTAAACAATAAACGACTAAAAGAGTTATACCTAATGTTGTGACAACTTTACTTGTACTCATATTATTATTTACTATAAAATAATAATATAATAAATTTATTTTTATTTTCCATTGTTAAATAATATATAATAAAAAACTTAAATATTATTCTATTAATAATAATATAAATTTCTATGAAACTTAAAAATAATAATATACGTTTCTTTGATTTATGTTTAAATACTAATCTAATTATGATTTCTTTTTTAGAAGAGAATCTGGATAAACTAGATAATAAAGACTGGTGGGCATTAGCTGAAAATCCAAATGCTATTCATATTTTAGAAAAAAACTTGGATAAATTAGATGATAACGGATGGAATTATTTATGTACTAATCCTAATGCAATGAATATAATTGAATCAAATTATGATAAAATAAGATGGAATGGACTAACAAGAAATCCAAATGCTGTTAATATTATTGAAAAAAACATGGATATTTTTATCGATGGTTATTTGGGAGGATTAGCGCAAAATCCAAATTTAATTCATATTATAGAACAAAAATTGGATCAGTTTGATGAAAAATGTTGGAATAGATTATGTTTAAATCCAAATGCGTGTCATATTTTGAAAGCAAATTTAAATAAAGTAAATTGGGAATATTTATCCTTAAATCCAGGAGCAATTTCGATTATTGAACAAAATTTGGATAAAGTGGATTGGGGATATTTATCTCAGAATCCAAATGCGATGCATATACTTGAGAAAAATATGGATAAAATCGAGTGGAATCATCTATCATTTAATCCAAATGCCGTTTATCTTCTTGAAAAAAACTTAGACAAAAATGTATCATGGTATGGATTAGCACAAAATCCAAATGCTATTCATTTGTTATTAGAGTAAATAATAAATATAAAAATTATTGTATAATAAATATTAATTTATTATATAATGCCTATTTATAATTCTGTAAATTCTTTATACAACTATTAAATGAGAAGTTAAAGGATAATGTTGATTGCTATTTTTTAATATAATATTTGGATATATTTCATATTTTTCATCTGGATTTTCTATAGTTTTTTTATCATAACGTTTATAAGTGATATAAATAGTATCAAACCCTTTATTCTCGAATAAATGTTCAACTATTTTTGCTTCTGGAAATAAATTATCTTTTCTTTGCATAACAAAAAAATTATCGTCAAAATAAACATATCTGTTTATACCTATTTGAATTTTATTATCATCGTCTGAATATTTTTCTTTTAAACTTTTAATTGCTTCGTTCATATTACTATGTAAACTAAAATATTTTTTATTTAATTTTTCATCGGTATTTAATCCAAATATAGATTGAAATTGAGCGTTTTTGTGTGTTGTTGACGATGAATAAGCGACAGAAGCGACTGGATATATTTCAGAATCACTTTTGTATAATGAAAATAAATATGGCCTACATAAAACTTCTATGTATGATTTTTTGCAAATAATATTGTTTGATACTCGATGACTATTGTATATTTCAACTTGTAAAGCAAACCAATATTTTCTATTTAATTCCAATTGCAAATAATCCATATTTACTGAGCTAAAATCAATAATAAAAGAATAATTATTATCTAAAATAGATAAATAAATAGGATACTTCTCTGGTTTTTCCTTTATGAAAAAACTATCTAATACTTCTGATATAAAATTATTTATTTTTAATTCCATATTATCAAAATTATTTTCCCAATTAATAACAGGTATTTGCAATTCTTCTCTATTTGCCTCATTATGAAAAAATTTTTCTAATAATAATTGAACAAATGGATATTTTTGTGTATCGTTTATGTGAAGACCAAATATCATAATATTATCGGTTTTTTCAGGTATTTTATGAAATAAATTTTGAATGTTATCGTCATAATGACAATCTATTAATCTTAAATATTTTTTTATGTAGTCCATAATATTTATATTAATAGTTTTGTTTTTAATATAAATTATTAAACTAATTATTTTTATTTTATTTACGCTTAATAGTTTCTTTTATTACTTCATCTCTATTATCCATTACAAAAGATGCAACTTTTTCCGCTAAATCTCCAGTATCATTTCCGTAGAATTTTTTCAAGGTTTCCAAAAGCATTTTTCCATTTACAGGCTTCTTAATTTTTGTTTTCTTATAAACTAATGCTCCATCTTTAATGTCAAAACAATCAATATTATTTGTTTTCATAATATCCATTAAATTATGCGTAATTAATTTCTTATTATTATTTTTTTCTTTCAATTCCAATTTTAATCTACTAATTTCATTATCCAACTTTACCCAATCTTTGACGTTATTTATTAATACTTCTTTTGCAGTTCCTTCCATATTTTCTAATTTATTATTATATATTATATTTAATATTATTACGTTAAATATAATTTTATTCTTTATAATGTCTTTTACAACAATCATCTTTATATATTTTTGCATTGCATATATTACCTTTATTTATTCCTGTTTTTAGCATAATTTTACACCCATTATCAGTATTTTCTTTTATAACTTTTACTTTATTATTTTCTTTTTTATTTTCCTTTTTATTTGCCATTTTTTTATTCATGATTGCTTTTTTCTTAATTATTTTTATCATCTCATTTATTGACTTCTTCAAATCAGAAGATTCTTTTTTTATTGATTTAAGTGCCACTCTAAAATGAGGAAAACAATAATTCTTCTTGTATTGATAGCAATAATTTGTATTGTTAATGCAGCACGTAAAATTTTTAATATGTACTCCCTCTGGCAATGTTTCTCCACATACATTTGAACTATAATCATTATACAAATCATATCCGTCGTCACTATTAATGCCATATATTTTTGCAAATCCATATTCTGGAATATATTCTAATAATTCATTTTGAATGGATCTACAATACGGACATTTTATAAAATATTTAGTATGTTTTAATTTTTTAACCTGTTCTTTTGGTTCCTTATGAAAATAATAATTTTTTTGAACTATTTTTTGGTTATAAATTTCTTTATATAATGGCTCATAATTAAATGTATGTCCACAATTCATTTTGAAAAAGTTTTTTTGTAATGGAGTATTTGTTATATAACATATTTCATCACTATTTATATTTTCATTGGAATCATCGTCATCTAACATTTTTTTCAATTCATCAAAAAAATTAAAATTATCTTCCAAATAATATTTAGTCATATAATGTTAAATTAAAAGAAATAATCTTTATATTTAAACTCCATTAAATTTGTATATTTAAGTTTTTTTATATATTTTTATATATATAAAAATGACTACACCAGAACAATGGGGTCCACCAACATGGGCATTATTACATACATTAGCAGAAAAAGTCAAAGAAGAACATTATCATGCTATATATATTTTATTGTATAATTTTATATTAAGCGTTGCATATAATTTACCTTGTCCAATTTGTCAACAACATGCAAAACAAACTTTGTCGCAAATAAAATTAGCAAGTTTAAAAACTAAAACTGACATGAAAAATATGTTATACACATTTCATAATGCTGTTAATAAACGTAAAAATTTGCCTTTATATAAATACGAAGATTTAAGCATTTATAAAAATAAAAACATAATTATTTGTTTTAATAACTTTATTAAAAATTATCATACAAAAGGAAATATGAATTTGATAAATGATAGTTTTCAAAGAAATTTACTTATTAAAAATCTTAAAAAATTCATAATAGAAAATATAAGATATTTTGATCCTTAAATTAAATATATCTCAATACAAATAATAGCAAATCAATAAATAGTACCAGTAAAAATATGAAAAATATAAAATATATAAAAATATATATAAATTCCATAAAAATAGAGATAAATATAGGATTTATAAATGGAAAATAATATAATATTTGATAAAACATCTGAAAGTAATATATTTTATATCTTATATATTACTTTTTAATACATTTATTTTATCATTTAAGAATTTGCAGAACCAATTAGTTCGCCATTTTTATAAACTGCACATTTAAATTGCTGTTTGGATGGCATATTGCATACTTCTTTGTTAGAAGATACATCATTTACAAATAAATAATTTCTTATTGGTGATCCATACAATAAACTTGAAACCAATGCACCCAAACCAAGTCCACTAACTATTTCTCCAAATAATATTTTGCTAGAAGAAATGCAACTATTTTTCATTTTAATTAATATGTCAAATATTATGTAGCAGACAAAAAATAAAACGACTCCATAATTTATGTTTTGATTAATATACATTGGTATAGTTAAATAGAAAAATGTAAAACACAAAATAAACAAACTATAGGTAGCATTATCAAATGGCAAAAAACTTCCTGTATTGCATATCGAATTAGCAAATACAGATACTGGACTACTTTTCAATAACCATAAAATAAATATTCTAAAACCGGTTACTATCAATATCCAAAATATAAAAAACAAACCTTTACCGAGTGATCCAATAAACAAAGAAAATATTAAAACACTACTTGTGATAATAATTGGCGAGAAAAACGCCAAAGATGATATTAAACCTGTACTATTGATATCCATAAATATATATTATAAATATAAAATACTATTTTATATGTATAATTCACTTTTATTCATTCACAAATATAATTTTAGTTACGTCTTCAATATGTTCGACTAAATGAAACCCAATTCCTGGAGTATTATTTTTCTCCAAATAATTTGTCAAATCTTCCTCATTTTCCTTTGGAATTATAAATGTCTTTACTCCAGCTTTTATACCTCCGCTGATCTTTAAATCTAAACCACCTATTTTTGATACTTTTCCATCTAAATTTATTTCACCTGTAATGCCGACATCATGTCTAATTTTTAGATTATTCAATAAACTATAAATAGTTATGGTTATTGCCGTGCCTGCACTGGGACCATCTTTTGGAACTGAACCATCCGCACAATGTATATGGATTCCTTTATTGCAAATATTTTTATTTTTATATATTTCATCTTTTATGTTATCTTTTGTTAAATAAATAGCTAAAGTAGATGCAACTTCCATACTCTCCTTCATAACGTCACCTTGTAAACCCGTTAATTTTAATTTCATGAATTGTTCAGAAGGAGTCCAAGAAGCCAAAATTGGTAAAATACCTCCTTGACCGACCGAATTTGCCCAAAGACCATTAATATATCCAACTTTTGGTCCACTTGCAATTTTAGTTATATTTGCATAAGGTCTACCCTTCAAATATTTTTGAGATATATCTTCTATGGAAACATTAATTGGTAAACTTATTGTTTTTAGTGTATCAGTTGAATAATTATCTTCATTTTTCAATATGCTTAAATTTATTTCTCCAATAATCTCAAACAATATTTCTTTTAATTTTCTTACTCCACTTTCATTTGTGTAACATTCAATGATATGTTCCAATACTTCTTGTGAAATGACAATATTATTTTCCAAACCCATTTTTTTATATATTTCTGGTAATACGTAATTATTGCAAATCGTTATTTTATCTTGAACAGATAGATGATTGAATTTTATTCTATGTATTCTATCTAACAAAACTCGATCTATCATACTAACGTCATTGTAGGATAAAATAAATAAAGCTTTGGATAAATCAATATCTATTCCTGTAAAATATTTATCCTGAAAGGTATCATTTTGAGTCGAATCTAACAAATGTGTGAGCACACTAATTATTTCTTTACCATTTTCTGTTTTACTAATTTTATCGACTTCATCAATGAATATTATCGGATTCATGCATTTTGTATCCATAAGTATTTGCACTATTTTACCCCAAGTACTTCCAACATATGTATAATTAAAACCACTTAAAGAACTTCCATTTACGTCTCCACCTATTTGTATCATTGAAAATGGTCTTACTTCATTATTTTCGTCTTTCAAACATAAAGATAATCCATTTTTTGCGAGAGAGGTTTTGCCCACACCAGGAGGTCCTTCAAACCCAAAACAATAACCATTTTGTTCACCATTTATCCATTGTGCAACTATTTTTTCTATTTGTCTTTTGGCTGTCGTGTGTCCGTAAACCGATTTATCCAATATAGTTTTTACATCATCAGTGTATTCTTTAATTTTTTTGAAATTTCCATCCAATTCTTCCGTTAATTTCACAAATTCTTCATTTAATTCATAATTTGTTGATATATTATTATTTGTTAATATGGTATTGACATCAGTTAATAATAATTTTAATAATTCCTTATTATTTTCATATTCTTTAATAAATAAATTTATTTGTTCAACGAAATAATCTTTATTTTTGTTAGAATATGATATTTTTGAATATACGAGATTTTGATCCTTTATTAATTTATTGATTACTTTGATAATAGAAACTAATACTTTCTTATCATATTTTATTATATTTTCAACTATTTTATCATGAGATATTAATAAATTTATATCACTGCTCTTTAAATCATTTAAATATTTTTTTATTTCCAAACTAGAATAAGAAGTTTTCACAGGTATATTTATAAAATTGTATTTATCAATAATATTTTTAAATATATGTTTATTTTTATCGTTTATTGTTAATATACCTTCTTTTTTATAATTTCCAAAAGGAATTTTCAATAATCCGTCCAAATAAGTACGTGCTTTTGATCCCGTTTCGTCATTTTTTGATTTTATTTCCTTTAATTTGTTCATTGCCTTTTCTTTGACTTTATTACTTGTTTTTAATAAACATATTTGATTTTCATAAGGTATTTGCATTTGGTCTGCATTTAACATATCATTTATGTTATCAGTAATTGATGCAGAAGATTCTTTTAATATTTGTCTTATAAACCAAGGTAAGTTATCGTATATTTTATTTTGTTCCGTTAAATCTACTTTTCCATTATTGTCATTTGATAAAAGATCAAATAACATAGTTGCAATTAATTTATTTTCAGTACTAACATTTATAAGTAAATTCATAATCATATTTCTTTTAACTATAGGATCCCCTGAATTGAATTCTTTTACTATTTGACTTAATTGTTTTATTTTTAAAGAATTTGTGTAAGTTAATATTCCCATTAAAGCAGAAGACGGATACTTATCATGCATTAAAAAAATATCCTTCAAGGTTAATGAATATAAGTAAGTATCACATACTTCTCTTGTAAATGTGTGAGTTTCTTTAAAACTATCCGTTAATAACTTCATTTTATTCGATACATATGAATTATTTAATAGCTGAACAATAACATCATCCATTATTCCGTCAATCACTATTTTTTTACTATTGTTTAATTCTATTATTAATTTACATCCATGAACTTTTAAATAATAATTATCTGTATCAGTCATTAAATCTTCTATGGTAAAAGAAAAATATTCCACTTCATTTTTATTGAACACTATTTCTTTTCCATCACTTTTATTATTTTTAACCTTGGGTGTAGTGCTAATTAACATATGATAATTTATTGGATGGAAATATTTTTTCAATAATTCATAAGAATGTTTATCATTATTGATAAAATAATTCTTGAAACTATTACCAAAACAAATCAATAAAAAATCTTCAAAATGGGATGTACCAAATTTATTTAATATTCCAGATATATCATTATTCATAGTTTGTATTAAATTAATATTATCATCTTTATGAGCAGGATCACTTGAAAATATCATGGAATTAACCGAATTTTGAAGATCAACTATTTTTTCAACACAACTAAATAATTCGTCCTTAACAAATATTTTATGAGACTTATATTTATTTAAATGAATAAATGTGTCTTCTAAGACACTAAGAAAAAAAAACTTCTTCTTTAAGAAGAATTGCATAATGTCGTCATAACTAATATTCATATTTGATGAGTTATTGACGTCATTATTTATACTATGATTGTTCACCATTATTATTATATTATAATAATATTAAAATATTTTTTTAAGTCTTAACGGAAGAATAGTCAATATAAGATTATATATTTAATCAAATATATTAAACACTATTAGGTATATTATATTATTATATAATGGGTATACCGAGTTACTTTTCATTTATTGTAAAAAATCATCCTAATATTGTCAAACAATATATAAAAAAAAATTTTCCAATAGACAATCTATTTTTAGATTCAAATTCAATAATATATGATATCTATAATACAACTTACAAAAATATGCCTTTTGATAAAAATATGCAGACAAATTTGATATATTCAGTATTATCTAAAATAGATAATTATATTGAATTATTTTCGCCACAAAAAAGTGTTTACATTGCTTTTGATGGAGTTGCTCCCGTTGCAAAACTAGAGCAACAAAGATCCCGTCGCTATAAAACATGGTATCAAAACGAAGTTACTCGTTCCATTATGGAACAAAATGTCACTGATGCTTGGAATACAACAGCAATTACCCCAGGCACTATTTTCATGAAAACATTGAATGAAATGTTATATAAACATTTTAATGGATACAAAAATATCAGTGCAATAGTATCAGGTAGTGATATGGTTGGCGAGGGAGAGCATAAAATTTTTGAATATATCAGAAACAATAAATTAATAAAAAACGAAGTAAACGTCATATATGGTTTAGACGCAGATCTTATTATGCTTTGTATAAATCATTTACAACATTCCAATAAGTTGTATCTGATTAGAGAAAGCCCTCACTTTATTCAGTCTTTAAACAAAAATATGGATCCCAATGAAAATTATATTCTCGATATATCTGAACTTTCAAAAGAAGTTTTAAATATGATGTCCAATATAGAAATTAACGCACCATCGAGAGTAAACGATTATATTTTTATATGTTTTTTATTGGGTAATGATTTTATGCCTCATTTTCCGAGCGTAAATATTAGAAGAAATGGCGTATTTAAAGTCATTGATGCTTACAAGGAAACTATTGGAGTTTCCTCGACAGAATTCTTGACTGATGGAAATGTAATTTATTGGTCAAATGTTAAAAAAATGTTCGAGCATTTAGCTGCAATGGAACATGCGCATTTAATTGACGAGTATAAATATAGGTCCAAATATAATATTAAAAAGATGAATGTAAAAACTAATGAAGATAAATTAAATATGTTTAATTCTCTTCCAATATACGAACGAGATGATGAAAAATATATTGACCCTTCCAAACCAGGATGGGAAGACAGATATTATATAAATCTTTTTAAAATAAAAGATGTAAATAAAAAGGATAAAGAAAAAATATGTGTAAATTATTTAGAAGGTCTTGAATGGGTAATGAAATATTATACGACCGGATGTGTTGATTGGAGATGGAAATATCATTACAATTATCCGCCGTTATTTTCGGATTTAATCAAATATATTCCTGATAATAATGTATCTTATTTTAAAGAAATTAAAAATAATCCAGTAAATGCACTCACATTATTATGTTATGTTTTACCAAGACCTAGTTTGAATTTAATTCCAGGTGAAATATTTCATAGATTAATAACTGAACATGAAGATTGGTATAGTGATAAATGGGAAATAAAATGGGCATTCTGCAGATATTTTTGGGAAAGTCATGTGATAATGAAAGATATCGATATAAATGAATTAGAAGAATTTCTCGCTGAACATATAAAAAATTAATTTATATTTATCTATCTTCTTGATTTAGATCTTCTATGTTTTCTTGATTTTTTTGCATTACGATATCTTCTTCGGGTTCTTCCTCCTTTCGAATTTTCTAAATGAGTTACTTTATATCGTTTTACGTTATAACTTAAGTCTTCGGTATTTTTTGGTAAAGCAAAAAGTTTTTCATGTTCTGCAAAATCTTGGCATTTTATTTCAGTCAAAGCTTTTATATCTTGTAATCTGATTATAACATCATCAATTTTATCTGCTAATTCTTTACTCATATTCTATAATAATAATATATTTTATTTTTTATAATCAGTATTATTCATACAGAAGATATTAATATTGTAAAAAAAAATGATTTAGAAAGGTGTATACAATTATTGTTATAGTTATAATAAATATGTATAAAATATTATTGGTAGGAGGAATTAAAGGATATGATCGTTATCACAACGATATCATACAAATTTTACATAAATTCAATAATGATGTTAGTTCATTGAATACTTCATTTATTACGTTACAACCATATACGGCTCGCTTTTATTTCGCTTCTGATTTATATATTGGTAATAATAATAATGAATGTTATTTTATTGTAAATGATGAAATTATGAAAATTAATAATCATAATTATATTGATATCGAATCAGAGGAATTAAGGGATTTTGATAAATCTTTAGATAATTCGTTTGATTTTATTGTTACAGAACATGCATGGTATTGTAATTCAATTGAAATATTGAAATATAATAATTTGTTAAAACCGGGTGGATATTTAATTAAATTTACAAACGGGTCTTTTCCGAATTCTGACATATCATATGTTGATAGATCCGTTTGGGGAAATCGATATATTGAAGGGATGCATAACGTACAAAATAATATTTATTTACGTAACATTGAAAATATTTTCCAAAGAACACATCCTTCAATATTTAAAAAAACAAATGATGTATATTATGATATTGAAGAACATAGTATTAAATATGAAGAACATTGTGTCAATTATTTATTACAAATATCAAACACTAAAAATACCTAATCAATAAAATAAAATTAAATTATTATACTAAACTTTTTTCAGAAAATCAAAATTGGACATTTTGATTTTTTTATCATTGATTTTTATACATTTTGTTGGTCTTCCAAATAGATTTACACATTGGGCATACTTTGGTAGTTCTGAGTGCTCGAAATAAATATACTTTTGAAATATTATATTGACATTGCTCACATTGACCATAACGTTCGCCTTTTTGAATTTTGGTTTTTCGAATGGGACATTCCGTATTTTTGTCCGTTGTGAGTTTATTTTTATAAATTAGATGTTTTCTGACGCCTCCTTCATATTTTTTCTTTTCCTCTTGTTTTTTCTTTTCTTCTTTCTTTCTCTGTTCTTCTTGTCTTTTCTTTTCCTTTTCCTCTTGTTTTTTCTTTTGTTTTTCCTCATCGTCATCGTCAATTTGATCGTCACTGCTGTCATCACTATCGTCATAATAGGCACTTGCACGGCTTTCCGCTTCGGCAAGAAGCATTCTTAGTGCAATATCATGTTGTTCACGCTTATTCGTAATTTTTCTAGAAAAACCAGGTTTTCCATCTCTTCTATAACTTGCTGTAAAATACGTAACTTCAGTAGTTGGATTATTTAATCGATCAAAATACGCTTCCGCCATCGGACAGCCATACACTGCAAGTTGCTCTAATTTGGTTAATTTATTCATAATTTATTATAATTTTATTAATAAATTATCTTTATATATATATATAATGGATGATATATATTATCTTGCACATTCAACAAATAATTCTGATTTTTTATCATTTTCAGAACTTAGTATAAATTTTAATAAAATCTCATTTGTATACAATGAAGACGACCAATTTCCAGGAATATACTTTTCATTAGTTACAAAACAAAATATTAATAACATAAGATTATATCCAGGAAAATATATTTTGCTTTTTTCAAAAGAACTGCTATTGCAACCAAATTATCATATTAATTTTTACGACCATAATGGCATGATAACAGAACATAATACATATTATCCTTGGGATTTAGACAAATTCTTAGAAAAACAAAATAATCTTATTGAAACAAATAAAGATATAAAATTTGATAGTGAAGTTGTATTTCATGATTCCATTAGTATGCAATATTTATGCGAATATATTGAAAAACCTAAACAAAATATAATAAAAACGCAAACACTTTCACAAATACAATCACAAATTAATAAAATTTATGAACTTTTACCAAGAAAATCATTGACATGTGGAACTATAAATACAAATGAATATCAAAAACCATTTTATTGTTATCCTTTTGAAGATACATATCCGGTAAAAACACTTTTTGAAAATAGTTCATTTAAATGGTTAAAAATGATGGCAAAAGTTTGCGACGTTGAAACTGATGAAACAGATAGTCTTGAAACTATAAGACAAAAAATTAGATTAAAAGCAAAAGACATATACAATAATAGAGAACAACAACATTTTGAATTTTTAAAAAATTATACTGCAGGAAAAAAATTTAAAAATATCAAATATAAATCAAAAAAAAGAAATAAAAAAACAAAACGCTATACAAAGTTAAAACATCATAAAAAGTCTAAACGTAGAAAATACTTAAATAAATATAAATAGAGAAGTCCAAATCGAATATATTTTGCTTGGAAAAATAAAAAAATAATTATATTTTATATTTATATACGATTTAACGTTTCATAATATGAATAAAAATATTGCGATAAATTTCAGTAACAAATTTTCTCCAAGACTTTTTTCGGAAAATCAAAATTGGACATTTTTAAAAATGTCCATTATAGAAAACCCAAAACATTTTCCGAAAAATACTCCATTTTT
>JACCDO012203063.1_pt1 | contig 27076 bp, 23 predicted proteins | sample 7446101 | NCBI WGS metagenome assembly JACCDO01 (sample SAMN15323440, study PRJNA562643) | freshwater metagenome | isolation source: river surface water | place: USA:Blue River Watershed | collected 2017-08-16 | reverse complement strand
TGGTAGCAGTAGAAATGGGTATGCGTAACCACGAGCTTGTTCCCGTGGAGTTAATAACATCGATCGCTAAATTACGACATGGTGGAATATTCAAAATATTATCAACATTACTACGATACAAGCTTGTGGCCCATTCAAATCAGCAATATAATGGATACCGCTTGAGTTATTTAGGCTTTGATATCCTTGCGTTGCGGACTTTATTAGCACAAGAGATTATTGTGAGTGTTGGTAGTCAAATAGGTACTCAATATATTATTTATCTATATTGAACTATATTGTTATTATTTGTATTATATTTAGGTGTTGGTAAAGAGTCAGATATATTTGAAGCATTAGATCCTGATGGTAATGAAATAGTAATTAAAATTCATCGTTTAGGTCGTACATCTTTTAGAGCAGTAAGAAAGAATAGAGATTATATGGGTAATAGAGGCAAAGCAAATTGGTTATACATGTCTAGATTGGCAGCAATTAAAGAATATGCATTTATGCAGGCATTATATGCTCATGAATTCCCAACACCACGACCAATTGCGCAAAATAGACATGTTGTTGCAATGAGCAGAGTATCTGGATTTCCAATGTCTCAATTAAAAGCTGGTGCAGTACCAAATGAAATAGCCGAGCGTATCTTTGCCTATTGCATGGCAATGTTGCGTCGTTTAGCTGAACATGGTTTAATTCATTGTGATTTTAATGAATTTAATTTAATGCTTGGTAATGATGGTGAAAAAATTACTTTGATTGATTTCCCGCAAATGATTTCTACAAACCATCACAACGCCAGTGAGCTCTTTACTCGTGATGTTAATTGTTTAATTAAATTTTTTGCTATGAAAATGAGATATATTCCACCACCAGAATTAACATTGAAGTTAGAAGATATTGAAATATCACCTGAATTACACTTGGATGAAGAAGTAAGAGCAAGTGGGTTTAGTAATCAAGAAGACGACGAGTTGATGAAGTATATACTTGAGTCAGCAGTTGCACAATATGAAGAGGGTGATAGGGAAGAGGTAGAGGAGGAGGAGGAAGAAGAAGAGGAGGAAGTAGGTGATGTAGCAACTACCGTGTTTAAAGTAGCATCAACCGAAGAAGCAGGAGAGGTAGTAGTTGAAACAGAAGAAGGTGGTGATGAAGATACAATTGAAGATATATTAATGGAAGGAGAAGTTATGGCGGGTGATGAAAGTGATGAGGGAGGTGACGAAGAAGACAGCAGTAGTAACCAATTATCACCTAGGAAATTGAAGGAAATTAAAGAACAAGTGAAACGGTACTATTTACTACATTATTCATACATTTTATACACTAACTCATGTCTTTTGCAATAGAAACATGCATCAAGGAGGCAGGAAACAAAGTAGAAATTCAACCAAAAAGCGTAATAAATATGGCAAAATAGATCGAAATCCAAAACTTGATTATTAATATTTAATCAAGTAACTTGTAGTTATTGTAGTGTTATTCTTTCAACGAAAGCTTTTACTAAATCTTTTTATTTGTATCGTATCAAATGTCCTTTTTTACAAGCAATAAAATTGTTTGTTTGCAATGAAGTCATTTTCTTCATCCAATTATTAAAATATTCGTAATCTTCATTATTAGTAATAAATATACATAAATTTACACCAGTAACAACACTGCCCATGATGCAATATGGTGTCCCATCCACTAACTCAATAATATCATTCATTGGTAATACTGATGTAGTTGATGATTTTGGTAATCCTTTCTTTAGATTTGTTAATTCATTCACTGGTACACTTGCCAATGGAACTGCTATTAACACTTGGCAGTTATTCAACAAAGAGCGATCTTCTGCACTTATTTTTGCTTTTAATTCATTACAATAAACAGGTAGTTTTCTATATGAGTGCATAAAGCTGCACGTCATATAGCTAAATAGTGAAAGGAAAAAAACAAGAAGTTGAAACAAATTGAATAAGCGCATTCTCCCAGTATATATAGCGACTCAACCAATACTCCTTACACCATCCTTTGGATCAACAATAATTGTGCTAGGATGAACTACAATTGATACCTGCGGAATTCAATGTTGGTTCTACCGGATGTGAAAGCACTAGTTTTAGAACCTACAAATGCAAGATTGAACCAGTTCCATTCCACTCTCAACTCCTCTAAAAATGTTTTAAATAGAAAAATTGAAAAATAGGAATAATAATCAGTTAGCCGTTGTTTAATTGTGTAATAAAATAGATCAGTTAGTTCTCCCAATAACGGCACCGGTACTACTACCGGTACAGAGGCCAACCGAATATACGATAGTACGCACGAAACGCTAGCATCACTTGATTCGGTGTCTTTAAATGAAGTTTGAGTGGATATTAGCTATGGCTGCGTGCCTTATGGTCACGCAGAGAGCTTCTGGTTATCGTTCATTACAGATGCCATCAAGGCGGCTAGTATCTTTGTTTGGATCTTCGGAAGGATATGATAAAATGACGGTTGTTGAGCTTAAAGAAGCCCTCAAAGAACGAGGTCTTGCGATATCAGGGTTGAAACAGATTCTAATAGAGCGATTACAAGGTATGTCTTTTTTTTATAACTATGTATATATAGCATTATTTATTGATTTGATATAGAAAATGATAAAATATCCAAAGATAAAAGTAGTGTGATGGTAGATTCTTCTCCCAAGAAAGAAATTCAAACACTAGACGATTTATTGGAATTTGATGACAGTGTGTTTGATAGAGCAGAAAGAAATGTCAAGAAAAGTAAAAGATATGATAATGATGACTCGGAGGATATGGATGAAAGCAGCACTACTGTAAAGCATGATCACGGGCTTGCTAGAGGCGACTCCATCATGGCAAAAGTGCTATCTTATGGTCCACTAGGAGCCTCGATCAAAGTTGTTAAACCAAGTCAAGCATCCATGCTTACTGGTTTAATATTACGAACAGAAATTGCATATTGGATAGAACTTCATGGATATGAACCAGCACTAGGAGAGATAATACCTGCATTTGTTCAAAACATAAGAAATGATGAAAAAGTTGATGTATCATTACGACCAATAGGATATGATAAAGTCGTTGAATCACGCGATAAAATATTAAAAGCATTAGAAGAGACAAGTATAGGTGTATTACCATTAGGTGATAAATCACTTCCTGAAGACATATGGAAAACATTTCCTGGTATGAGTAAAGGACAATTTAAATCGGGGATCGGAGCACTTATAAGAGAAGGTGCAATAATTATATCAACAAATGAAATGACTTATGTAAAAGAGGGTGAACGTGTACCATTACAAGCTGAACCATGGAATGGTAAATCACCACGTGGATGGAGGGCACCAGATGATGCAACATTATTTATAGGCAATTTAGCTTTTGCTAGCACTAGTACGAGTCTAGCCCGCGCTATAGAAGATAAGATTGGTTATGGTAAGATAGCTAGTATCAAGGTAAGTAGTGACTTGGACACCGGTAGATCGAAGGGATTTGCTCATGTAGATTTTTATGATGCGGATGTTGCAGCAGATGCTTTAATTACACTTAATAAAGGTGTGGAAGTGGATGGAAGACAAATACGTGTTGAATTACGTAAGCGATTAAATGATCGAGAGCCAGTGAAAGCACCACGTGATTGGGGTGAGAGTAGTCTTCATGGTATAACGGGTAGTGAGAAACCAAAAACAACTACATCAAAATCAACTGAAAGTGATAATAGCGGTTGGTGGTCTGTGTTTGTTGGCGGTTTGCCATATAGAATGAATGAAGAGTCGTTACGTTACACTATTGAATCTTCTTTATCTGATGGTCAGGGCACTGTTGCTGATATGCGCATAGGACGGGAAAAGGATACCGGTAGAAGTAGAGGGTTTGGATATGTTGATTTTGTTGATAAAGAATCGGCGGAAAGAGCCGTTAAGGAGTTGACTGGTATGATGGTGATGGGTCGACCACTGAGATTAGATCTAGAAGGTCCTAAAAAACGTCCAATATCAGAAATTGGTGGTAATCGAGAAAGTAGTGGTGACGATAGAAGAGGTAGTTCAGACAGGCAGTTCTCTTCTCGTGATGATGACGGCGACAGACGCCGAGGTCCACCTCGTGAGTTCAATAGAGAGAGAGGTGATGGTGATAGACGCGGTCCACCTCGTGAGTTCAATAGAGAGAGAGGTGATGGTGATAGACGCGGTCCACCTCGCGACTTTAATAGATCGGGTGGTGACGTACGCCGAGGTCCACCTCGCGAGTTCAACAGAGAAGGTGGTGACGGTGATAGACGTAGAGGTCCTCCTCGTGAGTTCAACAGAGAAGGTGGTGACGGTGATAGACGCAGAGGCCCTCCTCGCGAGTTTAATAGATCGGGTGGTGACGGCGACAGACGCCGAGGTCCACCTCGTGAGTTTGATAGGAGTAAATCTGCAACGTATTAAATTTCCTTCGTACATAAACAAATACAATTTACTCGTTATTCGTTACTAACAGTTTTAGCAAATACTAATAGTGTAAATCTTGTCTCTCCAGGGTCTCGGTCCATAAATTCTTTTATGACTTTGCAGCTATCCAATAAAAATGTCTCTTCAGATGTTACGCCATGATTTATTGGATATTTTTTTCTGCCGTCCAATTCGTATAGATGACCATCAACAGGAGTGAAGCATATGAAATGGAAATTACAATCATCTCCTTCTGCAATTTGATCACTTTGACCTTCAGCTGCAGCTACTTGATGCACTTCTTCAAGTGCTGTATCTTTCTCTAGATAAGTACCTACGTCATCTGCAGTAGCCATCGATGATGTATTTGATAGAAATTTATCTAGATATGACCCCGATCGAATGTACTTCTCTTTATCAGTGCTGTTACAAATTGAGTGCAAAATACCAATTGTACCACAAGCATTGCCAATATATTGACTAATATGGAAAACATTTTCACTCACAACCTGTCCGTTGGCATCAATATCCGCCGCTTGAGCTATACGATGTGCTTCTTGATTCTCAGTACAAGGAAACAACATAACGATCGCTTTCAATGGAGATGGAACCATTGCGAGCGCCCAGTCATCTGTGGAGTATAAGTCGCTAAACGAGTATTCAGATGTATCATATCCCATTTCGCTGACAAATTTATTTATTACTTCTGGATTAGATTCAAGCGGAAACCAATGCTTCGCATCTTCGCTAGACATTTTTCAATTTTTATATTACTTATAGATTATTGTAGAAACTTTGTCTAAACTTCGAAAACCTCGCTAAGCTTCCTTCGAATAATTCGAATCGAATTTTCGAATAGTACCGGTATAGGTGTGGATTTTGAGGTGAGCATTTATAATTTTAAAGAGAGAAAAACTGCTCTTACTATTTCAACAATTTAAGATTGTTGAAGAAGAGTTATGAAGCCGAATAATAAGTAAGTTCAACTTACTACGTAGTCATTATCTTTCACCTTTTATAGGCCGCTTTCTTTCTTTCTCACGAACCTTCCGGGGAGTATCACTACAGGAAGAACCAGGAAAAGTCAAGCCTTGGCAGCCAAGGGACTTTATTGTTTCAATGTTAAAGTAGTTAGAAGGAGAAATAATAAGTTAAAGGAGTCAAATATGATGCCAATAACTTCGAACAATTAATGCTGCGGGATTGAAACAAATTTATATACATCGTAAAATAGGGTAATAAAAGGGAATAAATTCCTTGTGAAGTCCTTTTGATAATGATTTTGTTCCATGCCAAATTTCTGGTGATTCTACTCCTTTTGCTTCTGCAAGCATACGCATTCATTATGCCAGATGGTCCTCCTTGGACTTTACCAGTATTTCCAACACAAATTAAAGTGGATTACAGTGAAATCACTGATGTTCCATTGGATGTACTGTTTAATGGTAAGCGTATACCTCGCATATTATGGACTTCCATGAAGGATAATCCACCAAAATCGTTTGATCAAATGTCACCTCACTATCAAACAATGCATCAACAAAATGCCGCCAATAATTGGACATTTATATTCTGTGATAATAATTGTGTTGATAATTTTTTTGAGAAGCATTGGAAAGGTACAAAAACATTTTGGGTGTATAAGTCATTAAACCGCGATATTGGTGTACAAATTGCAGATTTGTGGCGATATTGTGCGCTCTGGTACTATGGGGGTCTTTACCTTGATGATGATTCCAGTATCTCTAAAGTGTTTGATAGCTGCATTCATCCAGAAGGTATCACTCAATCACTTCCTTACTTACGTGCTGACTCACCAACTTACTCACTTCCTTACTTACGCACTGACTCACCAACTTACTCACTTCGTTACTTACGTGCTCACTCACTCGCACTGTAGATACGATGATAATATCGAGTGAAAAGAATCGATTTGATGATTTTTGTTACCACAAGAAGTACTACTTGTCTATCAAAGCACAGAGAGATAAGTATCCAAATTATTTGCCATTGAATGAAACTGTAGAGAACTATCCACATCCGCACTACCACTATGACTTATTGCATCGTTTAATTATAAACTGGGGAATATTTTCAATGCCACAGCATCTGATTCTAACGAGAACAATAGAGAATCTTGTGCATTTTCTGACGTTAGAATATTTCCACGAAAGTGCCTCACACATCACACAGCCTTATGCTCTCAAGGCGATGACGGTGTTCTGTGCCACCGGTCCATATATGCTTACATCGAGTATATTCGACGTCATGGTGACAGTTGAGGACGAGCTAACGAAGTTGAAGCTGTCTCATGGTAACAGCACACACAAATTGAACTATTTAGTTGCAAATTTCACTCCCGCAACGGCTAATGAAACGGTTGCAAGCATAGAAGAAAGAAAGAAAATTATTTATTCAGTTTTTAATTACACTATCCACAGTCATGATTTCTCTGACTTAGGTGGGAAGTTCAAGGCCGTTGATAAGGCGCTTAATACAAATGAGTACTATGTGTACCGCATGCAGCACCAGGATATACCGCTGCTGCAAGTCTTTGATAACACAACGAATGTTTATAATTATAACGGTCTTTTTGCTTTTTTAGGTAGAACTTTGGTTTATTTTATGAATAACGAATCTAACCTAGTACAACACACCGACCTAGTGGAGGCTCTTGAAGATCAGCCGCGCTTTATATTGCGTTTGCCGAATGATATACTCCACATGTATCCGATGAGCAATAGGTCGTCGTTGGTGATGGATGATTTACCAATTATGCTAAAAGTTAGAAATGAAAGATTCCGATATTTTGATAGACCGTATTTCTCCGGGTTCAATTATTTGTAATGTTACTTAACTCTTTCATTGTATTCCTTCTTCAATCCTTCCTCCAGTTGCTAAACTTTTATTACTCCTCTGCATTGTTGTAGGAAAATTAGAGATAAGAGATAAGAGAAAGCCTCCAAGTTGATTCTTTTAAGATCGCCAAAGAGCTATGAAACTGAGCACTATCTAAGGAACTCTACACCGTATTATTACACTTTTCAAAAAAAAATTAGGACCGCTTTTTTGTTTGAAATATTTTTGAAAGGACTCAAATAAGGAAGTGTGAACCAATGAAAGAGAAAGAAGGAAGTGCTTGCCCTTGTTTAAGCATTTGAAAGAAACGAAAAAGCATTGAGAAGGAGAAATAATAAGGTAAAGGATATAGAAAAGCATCAAATATGATGCAAGCAACTGCGAGCAATTAATGCTGCATGATTGAAACAACTTAATTTATTTTTTTTATTGGTTTGAAAGAGAAAGATTATGATTCTGTCATATTTCAAATTGCTGGTGATTCTACTCCTTTTGCTTCTGCAAGCATACGCATTCATTATGCCAGATGGTCCTCCTTGGACTTTACCAGTATTTCCAACACAAATTAATGTGGATTACAGTGAAATCACTGATGTTCCATTGGATGTACTGTTTAATGGTAAGCGTATACCTCGCATATTGTGGACTGCCGTGAAGGATAATCCACCAAAATCGATAGATGAAATGCCACCTCACTATCAAACAATGCATCAACAAAATGCCGTCAATAATTGGACATTTATATTCTGTGACAATCAGTGCAAAGACAGTTTTATGGAGAAGCATTGGAAAGGTACTAAAACATATTGGGTTTATAAGTCATTAAATCGTGATATTGGAGTGCAGGCTGCAGATTTGTGGCGATATTGTGCGCTCTGGTACTATGGTGGCTTTTACTTGGATGATGATAGTAGTATCTCTAAAGTGTTTGATAGCTGCATTCATCCAGAAGGTATCACTCACTCACTTCCTTACTTACGCACTGACTCACCAACTTACTCGCTCGCTCACTCGCACTGTAGATACGATGATAATATCGAGTGAAAAGAATCGTTTCGATGATTTTTGTTACCACAAGAAGTACTACTTGTCTATCAAAGCACAGAGAGATAAGTATCCAAATTATTTTCCTTTGAATGAAACTATAGAAAACGATCCACATCCGCACTACCACTACGACTTATTGCATCGTATGATCGTAAACTGGGGAATATTTTCAATGCCACAGCATCTTATTCTAACAAGAACAATAGAAAACATCGCTCATTTTCTGACGTTAGAATATTTCCACGAAAGTCCTTCGCACATCACTCTTCCCTTCGCCCTCAAAGCGATGACGGTGTTCTGTGCCACCGGTCCATATATGCTTACATCGAGTATATTCGACACAGTTGTTTCTGTGGAGGACGAACTAACGAAGTTGAAGCTGTCTCATGGTAACAGCACACATAAATTGAACTATTTAGTTGCAAATTTCACTCCCGCAACGGCTAATGAAACGGTTGCAAGCATTGAAGAAAGAAAGAAAATTATTCATTCGGTTTTTAATTATACTATCCACGGTCATGATTTCGCTGATATAGGTGGGAAGTTCAAAGCCGTTGGTAAGGCGCGAAATACAAAGGAACACTACGCGTACCGCATGCAGCACCAGGATATACCGCTGCTGCAAGTCTTTGATAACACAACGAATGTTTATAGTTACAATGGTCTTTTTGCGTACTATGGCAAAAGTTTAGTTTATTTAATGAATAATGAATCTTACTTGGTACAACACACTGACCTAGTGGAGGCTCTTGATGATCAACAGCGCAATATACTGCGTTTGCCAAGTAATGTGCTCCACATGTATCCGTTGAGCAACAGGTCACTAGTCATGGATGACTTGCCACGTATGCTTGCAGTTAGAAATGAAAGATTTAGATATTTTGATAGACCGTATTTCTCGGGGTTCAATTATTTGTAATGTTACTTAACTCTTTTATTGTATTTCTTCTTCAATCCTTCCTCCAGTTGCTAAACTTTTATTACTCCTCTGCATTAGTACAGCAGCATTTTCTTTTGGCGATGTTTTTGTTCTAAGTGAAATTAGAAGCCGTTAAATATTGAGATGTGATAAAAATATTTGATAATCCGAACCTAATCATTATAGCGGTTCTAAGTAGCTGTCGACGCCGCCAAGGAGAACAATATTCATGGAAATATGCTCTAAGTTGGGTTTTTTCTCGGAATGTCCCTTATGCGGAAAAATTTTCGTTCTAAAAAAAAGTTGCCAAAACAAAGGTAGTGAAGTCATGGATTTCTGAATATTGTGAGCCTTTTGATGTTGTTACTATTGGTTTTAGTTCAATGCCTGGTATCCCTTGTAAATATCGTCGATGGAGCGAAGATTTTGAGTCTTTTACACTCTTTTGATCGATATATTGATCAAGATTTCAATAATTATTATAGCAATGTGACTTACGACGTAGTTTTGGACGTCGCCAATGATGAGGTGTACATTATATTTGCTGAGAAGAAGCACCATTGGCGAGGCAATAACTATCTTAAATCATGCATAAAAGAATCAAAGAGAATCAAAAAGGATACAGAATATCAACCATCGCTGGCGACCATTCCGCTTGCAGGTAAAGCAGCATATTTGCTACACTAGTTTATGTACTATCGAGTTAACTTATTCGCTTTTTTTTGTAATGCGTAGCTCATGTATTTGTATCATCATTATTATATGATGATATGCCGCGGAAATGTTGGCCAGTATTATCATCAGAATTTCATGAAAAGAAGTACAGTCAAACAGGGCAAGATGGTGTCTTAGAGTACATATTTAACAATATTGGTGCCACCAATAGATATTATGTCGAATTTGGATATCCTAATGTACTCTTTCATTCACTCTCTCACTCTCACTCACTCTCACTCACTCTACTGTATACAGGTGCAAGGTGGTAAGCAAGGATCCAATACTGAGAACCTAAGATTGCATCATAATTTCACTGGGCTTCTCATGGATCGCGAATACTCTAGTGAAAGTATCAATCTGCACAAGGAGACAATTACAGCCGAGAATATTATCCCTTTATTCGAGAAATACCAGGTACCTTTAGCACCGGATTACGTGTCAATTGATATTGATTCAGCGGATCTGTGGGTATTTCGATCAGTTGTTAGTAGTAAGTATCGTCCACGTGTGATTACGGTGGAATATAACATGAATTATCCAATGAACTCAACTCTTACTTGTACTCATTCATGTTATTGGAGGGGATGCCGACATTTTGGAACTTCCATTGGTAAGACCATCACTCACTCACTCACTTACTTGCTTACTCACTCACTCGTGCTGTGAAGGTGCATTAAATCTAGTCGCCGAAGAGTTCAAGTATACGTTAGTAAGTGTATTGCCTCAAACTGATGCATTTTTCATCCGCAATGAAGAACTGAATGACTCAACACTGATTCTGCCGTCATTGAAATATTTTGAGGATAATTTTGGTAAAAATTATTTAAAACGTTGCTCAATAAAGCATGGCGATGACGGCAGACACTTTGTGGAGTCAAATGTTGTTGATTACCGCGCTTGGCGTGTCGCCGGGAACAACACATACGCACGGATCAAGGCGTTAGAACAGTTAGAAATCATGAGATTGTATCAAAATATTGAGATTATTTAATAGAAAAGCTGTAAGATTTGTATGACTAAGTATATGATTATTGAATACAGTTGTTACATTCAAACTTCTATTTTTGCACTGCTAATATTGTCGGTATTGATATATTATCATTGCTTTCTTCGTCTTCACCGTCACTTCCAGTAACGGACATCCACTCATCCGAATCAACCGATGCGGCAGGTCCACTGGTGTGGGAGGACTTGATGCGGGATGGTAATGGTGGCCCTGCGTATGTTTCCTTCAATGGTGTGTAGTCACTCAAGCCGTCAATAGAGGAGTCCATAGACATGTGCAGTAGGTCGTCGTTGTAGTCGACGTTCATAGCAGTGGCGGCGTGGGGTAAAATGTTGGAAATCAACGGGGTTGGCATCTTATACACCTTCTTCTGCTTACTTGTTGTATGTTCAGTAGCTGCACCTGATCGATATAAACCCAGTCTTCGTTGATCAAAGAACTCATTCGATGAGTCAACCGACACGCTGTCACTATCGCTGTCACTATTGGCATATACACTGCGTTTACTAAGAATTATTTCCTCTTTTAAACGGCTTTCTACTGTACGTTGCTGTAGTACGTGGTCAAGTTTGGGCTTATTTTCGTTGATTAAAAACTTATACGCAGGCATATTGGCATCCCTGTTCTCGCGCTCGTCTTCTTTCGCAACACCTACGTTACTTCCAATAGTATGCTTTACTTCGGCTAATGCTTTGCGCACTCCTTCTTCTACTCCTTTGGTGACAGCATCACTCACTTCACTTGCATTCAATGCAGGTGCAACATATGTAGCTGGAGCTTGTTGATTACTCACTGTAGCTTGTACTACATTACCTAATGCACTAGCTAATGCACTGGCGATTTCTGCTGCTGATGGCGACGTGCTATTGTGGTATGGATGCATTGGGAAATTGATGCTTGTACTCGTGTTCACATCTGTCTTCACCTTGGCGGCTGGCCAGGACTCGATAGATTCTTCAACAGCCTGTTTACTATTCTTACCAGCACCGGCAGCATTACTTGCATCTGCATTTACACCACTAATAACGGGGTTAAGTGCGGTGTTATCCTGAGTTACAGGTGCAACACTTGGTGCTACATCTTTGTCCGCACTATCAACTGCTCTTGCTGCGTCAACAAGGTGATAATTATGTTGCATCTGCATATATTGTTCCTTTTCACGGGCTTCTTTCTCCAACATCACTGATATAAGCGCTTGATTTCCCTTGATAGTCTCCTGCTGAGTAGAAACAACAGTTTCCAGTAGCAACATCAAGTTCTTATCGACTGCATTAGCAGCAGCAGTAACAGGTGTGACATCCGCTGCGTCGACACGCTTATTATCTGCAGACTTCTTCTCTGCAGCAACAATGCGCGACATCCAGTTATTACTACTTGGTCGTGCTTCATAAGCATCAGTACCAAACAAAGTAGCGTGCTGTTGTTGCTGATGATGGAATCGTAGGTCTAAATTCTCATCAATAGGAGCTGCTTGCTCATCGTTTGGATGCGAGATTGATTGTTGCGACGAGAAGGAGGAGCTCAAGTTCACACCGTTGATAACAAGTACTTCGTTAAGTAAACCATGACCAACACCATAAACATTCTCAATAACATCGTCTTCTAACACAGTTTTATCACCTATCACTTCGTTAACGGAATGCGCGTAGACTGCGCTACCTCCCGATATACCGCGCGGACGAACGGGGTAAATAATGCTGTCATCATCCGCGGCAACGCTGTCCTTTAGCTCCCAGTGCAGACCTGTGTGATCACCAACTAATTGATACTGTGGGCCGAATCCTTGGTTATTATAATCGACATGACTCGCTTTATGTGATGTAGTGCGCTCGACCACGTCTTCATCAGCCACTTTCTCCTGCAAAGACGCAGGTGGTTGTAACTCAATAGTAATAAGATCATTCGCTACTGTATTGGAACTAGTAACAGGTGGTGTTGTAGTCACAGGTGCCTTGGTTGCAATTGCTTTTGGTGGAACCGCTTTACTCATTGTCGCTGTCTTTTGCGCTGCTTGTCTCTTAGCATCACTATCAGAAGCTACTTTAGTCTGACTTGGCGCGGGTTTACTAGTAGTAGGTTTGCTTGTATTAGCTGCGTTCGACACACTACTTACCGGTTGGTTAGGTGCAGCAGCCATCGTTACTTTCTTAGTTAGTTTTGGAGCAGTAGATGCTTCTGGTGCAGTTTTCTTTTCCACAACAACAGCCGATTTTTGTTGTTTTGATACCATTTTTGGTTCTGTTTTTACCTCGGATTCAATCCGTGTATTTGCAGCTACAACAGTTTCAGTAACAGGTTGAGGACGATTCACTGCAACTGGTTCATCAGGGCTATCACTGCCGCATCCTTGGTCCACCTTGTTACTACTTTTGATAGTAACGGGTTGAGAGCGAGTCTTCACAGGCTCCTCGGGACTATCACTACCACATCCTTGATCTACCTTATTTTTACCTTTAGTTACTGCAACAGGAGTCGTGCTATCGTCCGCAATAGGTCTACTTCTTGCTGTCATCACCTTATACAACGGTTGGTTCACACTTATACTCTGAAGCTTTGCTGCTGCTTGTAACATTTCATCACGATATTTCAAGTCTTGTTCACGCTCTTTTGCCCTTATCCTTGCTTGTCTTTCATTTTCACGCTGTCTCTCAATAGCCTTTCTAGCTTTCTCTGCATCTCGCTCTTGTGATAGTCGAAGGAATTCTTGTGATTTTCGCATGTTCTCCTTATTTGTGATGTCTTGCACTGTAGATGCCACTGTAGTTGCGATGGTATTGCTTACATTTTCTTCAACCATTTGTGTCATTAAATTAAAACGTTGAGACGCAACTCTTTCTATTTTAGACACTGCATCGTCGACTAATTTGCCTAACGTAGACTGTATATTCACATCCTTTTCTTCGTATTTTTCATGAATCTGTTGTGCAATAGCCTTGATTTGTTTACGATGTAACAGTCTTTCTTTGTCATACCGCACCGTGGCTTGCTCTAGTTCGGCTTGTACTTGCTGAAGCTTGCTTTCTGTCATGTTCAGCTTCATGTTTATCGCTTTTGTTAGGTTGCTTATGGCTAATTTCTTGGCATTGCTAGGACTATTTCCACGTTTTTTACTTTTTTCTTTCACTACTTGGTACTCCGATATGTCAACGGTTACTGTTTTTAAATCTTTGATTTCTGGTGGTAAATGTCCTCGTTTCATAGATGGGACCATGACACTGTTGCCTACAGCGCGCACTACTGTCTGTTTACTTTTATTTCCTTTACTTGAATTATATGCGTTATTGGTAGCCAATTGAATACTGACAGGAGGGGTGTATGATGGTATTACAATATCATCCGCCACACTAGCTACCTGAGCTGATAAAAATGGATTAAATGAACTTCTGCCACTACTATCAGGTATACTCACGGAATTTGAATTATTAGATTTTGTCGAATTCGCAAGCTTAGTTAGTCCTTTCATATTACTACCTCTACTTTCAGAATTAAGTTTAGCATTGTTTCGATCATGTTTCACTTTATATATCATTTGACGAGATAGCACATCCACTATAATGCGTTCGTGATTAATACTTCGCAATTCTTCTTTAATTTCCTCTAATTCTTTACATTCCTCATCAATATTTACCTAATAATAATATAAGATGTTAGAATATTTAGTATTTAACGCAAAAACTTTAATTCTTACCATCATCTCTTCACTATTCATAACATCCAACAGCACCTTTCGATGCTGTGATGCAGAGTCTTGTATATCATGGGGAACTGCAGTAGAAAGCTTATCGAGGTATTCATACCCCGATATCAAATGTTTTATTCTATCTTCTAGCTCACAAGTTAGCTCGTTCGTGTTACGTTGCATGGTAAGCAAAGATGTTGGCAACGAATTCGACATAACTGCAAGCCTTGCAAGGACAGTACTTTGATTTTTTATAATCGTTAAAATTCAAAAAATCATGGAAGCGGGTCAAAAGTTAGCAGGAAGGGAAGTTGATCCCTTCTTTAAATTAAAAGAATAGTTAGTAAGAACTCGAAATACTATGTCAGAAGTCAGAAGAAAAATAGTAATTTAAACAATCTTTTTTATCACTTTATACATGAATACATTACATCCACCACTGGTCATTCCTGATTTATACAACCACGGTTTCCACTCACTTACCTCCCAACCGATAGAAATAATGTAGGTAAAGCTATTGGCACTAATTTTATCTAATATAAATGCATTTAATCGTTTTAAACCACCAGGAAGTAAGAATAGGTACAAGATATTGTAATCATGGAGTGTCGAGATATTGAATACGTCATCATGGCGAATTGATATCCTTGAATACAAGTTGGACTCAATGACTTTTATATTCTCTATGCATAATTTATAGGTATTGATATTATATTCATAACCAGTAACATTTGTAACTTCTTGTAATGAAAATAGCGCTCGTATCAATACTCTTCCATCCCCACAACCCAAATCTGCCAACCGTATCTCGCTAATCTCCTTAGTCTCTTGTAACTCTTTTATAAAAAGTAGCGATAAATCAACAGCAGCGGCAGTTGATGCCTGATATGGTGCCAATGACGCTTCTGGTGACTCACTGTTTGTGTAGTTTATGGAGCCCATAGCAGGACATATGTACGGTTGGCATCGATATAATCCACACACACAATCTTTGCTTGTAGAATAATTCCTAAAAGTGACAAATATTCTATTATCACGCACTTTATTACTATAAAATGATCGAATGTATGTAGCAATAAACATTGGGTGATGCTTCTTGAGATTGCTACATCTTTTCACATAACAAGTGATAGTATTCATTTTGCGCAAGACAACACTGCTCATATGAACATTCCTAACATAATGAGCTGCTATCTTCCGAATATGTAAGCCCCACACATTGTCTGGGGTCTTCCATTTTTTGGTCCAAAATTTATCGCCGAATTGTGAAAATTCAGGAATAGAATAAAGAGGTGAAATCTAAGGATTCGGTGGGGCTTGCATAGCATATGGTGCTGGAACTAATAGAATTCTCCATACATTTACCTATTATAACTTTAAGATTAAGTATATCCCTAGTGCCGATGAATATCCCGGCCCCAACCTTGGATGACAAGACTAACGGTTAGTTAAAATTTGGCGAGTAGAAAAAAGAAAAGTAAAAAAAGCAATCAAGAATGGCAACGGAGAATCTAGCACCGCAAGTAATCTCACGATTAATGAATGAGATCAAGGATTTGGTAAAATCACCTGCAGAAGGAATTGAATATGTAGAAAATGATGAAAACTCAGTTAGTGAAATACACGCAATGATATCGGGACCAGGTTGGCTTCACTACAATTCTCTTGATTGCTTCACATGTTAATGCTTAGAGAATGCTTAAATAGAGCATTATTTCCTCATCTAATGTAGTCGTGATTATCGCTTCTAATCGTCTTATGCTAACAATTGCAAAATATGCTCTCGCACTGACGAAAATGAATTCATTCACACATACTCTTTATATTACATTTAATTATTAATTTTACTTCTTTATATAGAGGGAACCCCATTTGTTACTGGTAAATTCCGTATGAAGCTTGTTATACCAGAAGATTATCCAAACAATCCACCAAAAGGATATTTTCTAACAAAAATTTATCATCCAAATGTTGGACCAACTGGTGATATTTGTGTAAATACGCTTAAAAAAGATTGGTCAATTGATGTCACCTTAAAGCACATCTTACAAGTGATTAGATGCTTATTAATCGTTCCATTCCCTGAATCATCATTAAATGATGAAGCTGGAAAATTATTTATGGAAAGTTATGATGAATTTGCTCGTCGCGCTAAAATTATGACTGAAGTTCATGCATTACCAATATCATGTGACTCTGGTAGTGATTTAAAAAAATCTATTGCTGTAGTTGATGATTCAGCAGCAACTGCCGTTGCGTCTATTGTAAGTGAAGAACAAAAAAAGGTTAAAGACGCTAAAAAGAAATCACTTAAAAGACTTTAAAGTAGAGTAGCCTAAAAAAAAGAATAATAACGCGTTTGAACAGTAAAAAATATACCTTTGTAATCCTAAAATATAATATTATTTCTGAAATAGTAGTCTTATCTTGGGAAGAATTTCTAAAGTTTTTACTCTATCAATGCTCTAACTAATTCAAACAACTTGATGATGTTACTAAGAGCTCGGGTAGTGCAGCATAGACTAGTTATGAACTATTATAATTATTAATATATATATTTCAATGAGGTACCGGCGGTCCCGGGCTAACCCTTCCTTTCCTCCCCATTTGACAAAAAGAAAAGCTTGAAAGATAGAACTCACTCGTGTGCTGGCTCATCGTTAGTATATCCAGTAATTCCATCGTATCCACTCGTGACTTTGTATTAGTGCATACTTTATAGTAATAGATCACTTAAAAGTTACTCTTAATTAAGTGGAAATGGCGAAGATTCTGCAACCATATGAGCTACCGCTGGTAGAGTATGATGTATCTGAGGATGAGACACTTCTGGATGTCTTCTATTCACTTGAGAGACTATCAGGAACATTTGATGATATCTTCTTACATATTGATAAAAGATTGAATGACGAAAGAAATAGATTAGCAAAAATACATGAAAGAGTATCAACTTGTCAAACAAAAGTATCCAAAGTCAAAGGATCAAAACGTGCAACAACTGTTTTTTCAACAGCTAAATTTCCAGCACCTAAATCACTACCTGCCTATCCTACCTTATTTAGTCAATCAACCGACATGCCAGCACCATTTAGACCAGTCAATGATGAGGTAAGATATCTTCCACCAAATCCTAGAAAATCAGTTATTCAAGATAAAGAGTTGCTATCTGAAGTGCAACTTATAACTGGGCGATTGAACTCGTATGGTAGTGATATGGAAAAAGTAGAATTTATTATGGAAGATCAATCGTTAGGACCATTTCCACCATCATTAGCATCTGTTGGTTCGATGTTATTGTTTAATAGTAGCATTAACCCATACAAAGACTACCAGACACTTGATAATTTATTAGCCAGTACAAGTAGAACCAAGACTAGTGAAAAGGAAACGGGCAAACAATTAGCAAGTGCGCCATCTACTTTATTATCTGGTGATGCACTACCAGATATTGCTGCACTTGATTTAACATTTAAACCCGAAATGGGTGAAATGACTGCACTTGCATTGCCATCAAACTTGCCACTAGATTTTTTGGCAGATATTCAGTACCAAGGTGCTGCATTGCCTTCAATTGCACCTTCATTCTATGGTAAAGCTGATTATTCATTACCACAAATAACAGATGGTGGTATGGGTGGAGCAATGCCATCCGCCAAACAACCAAATTTACCCAACACAATATCTCAACCACAAGCTTCAAAGAACACCCCACCACCACCTCCACCTGGTCAAAGTAGTATGCCACCACCTCCTCCTCCACCTGGTAACCAAAGCAGTATGCCACCACCACCACCTCCACCTGGTCAAAATAATATGCCACCACCGCCACCACCAGTGGTTAACACAGCTGCTCCTTCCGCTGGGGATGCGAAGGAAGAAGTAGAAGACGATGATGACGATGATGATGACGAGGATGCAGGAGCCGCAGGTGATGGAGGTGGTATGTCGAGCTTATTAGCAGCTATTAAAGGAATGAATGTAAATAAATTACGTAAACGTGAAGAAGCAAATGTTGCAGCAGCTAAAAAGCAACGAGAAGAAGTAAGTAAACCAATATCAATGATGGAAGAAATGCGACTTCGAATGCAACGTAGAAATGATGCAATTAGTGGTAAGAAAGACAAGGAAGATCAACGTCGTGATTCTTTAATAGTACAAAATGCGAGACAATCGATGGCTGACGTAGTGGTGCAAGCATCTACTCAAAACAGACCACCGCCACCTCCTCCAGTCGGTGCCAAACCTTCTTCATTACTAAGTGCTGGCTTTGCCCCTGTTGAAGACAGTGACAATGACAGTGATGGTCCAAGAATGCCTCGGTATACCAAGCCAGTTAGTAATGACGACGACACGGTATCATCTGACGCATCTGATGTTAGTGATATAAGTTTTGATGAACCAGCAGCTGTTTCAACGCAAGTTAAAGTAGAAAGTAAAATCAAACCAGTTGTAGTCCCACCTCCAGTGATAGCCAAGCCTCCCGTGAAAGAGGATCCCGTTGTGGCATCAACAGTACCAGCAGCAAGACGTGGTAGTTTACTAGATGAATCAAATCAAACTATCAAGTCTATGTTAACAACAGTGATAGCCAAGAACAACAACGACTCGTCTGATGACGACGAAGAGTGGGATGACTAGGCAAGAAAGCTTTTCTAATCATGTATAAATTTGTAAATAAAAAAAAATGATTATTCTAAAATACAATTGACTATCCATACCGTACTTGCACTAGTGTCCAACTATAGGGACGACTTGCCGAAGGATTGAATGGCCGCTGTCAAGTCACGGATCAGGTCCTCAACATTCTCAATTCCAACACTTATTCTTACTAAATCCTCTGGAAATTCTCTTGCTGATCTTACATCAGCCGGTATTGATGCATGAGACATTTTACCGGGTAATGATATCAAGGATGTAACGGATCCAAAACTAACAGTAATTTTAAATAATTTTGTAACGGTAACAATATGCTTAGAAAGTTCAATATTTCCAGTTAAGAAACAGATAACCGAGCCACCACCAGTCGCTTGAGTCATGTGTATATCGTAGTCCTGGTGATCAGGTAATCCCGCATAGTATACTTTAGTTATAAGTGGTATAGACTTCAACCATTGCGCAATACGTAATGCATTTGCTTGTTGTTTCTCTACTCTTAATGCCATAGTTTTAATTCCTCGACTTACTAACCAACAATCAAACGGTGCTAATGCAGTACCTTCGGCATTCTGATAGAAATATAGTGATTCAGCTAATGTTTTTTCACCTTCCTTTAGATCACGTACTATTACAGCACCTGCCATTGTATCTGAATGACCACACATAAACTTGGTTGCGCTGTGAATAACTATATCAGCGCCGTGTTCTAATGGGCGGGATAGTATGGGGCACATCATAGTATTATCGATGGATAATAACGTGCCCAATGGGTGACTATTCTTGTGACATATGTTGGCTAACGCTCTTATATTGCATATGCGTTGCATTGGATTCGTTGGTGATTCAATCATCACAATTCTGCATGAGTGAGTGAGTAAGTGAGTAGTTGAGTGAGTAAGTGAGTGAGTACCTGGTAGCAGATGAAATTTCTGCTTCTAAACAAGCTGGACCAGCCTTTCCAGTCATATTCACATATTTTACTTTGATCCCTTGTCTTGCACAAACCTTTGACATTAAGCGATATGTCCCACCATATGAATCATCATTAACAATAACTTCATCACCAGCAGCAAGTAATCTAGTAACTGCAGCTAATGCAGCCATACCAGTAGTAAAGCAAAATGCTCTTGCACCAGGTCCACCACCTTCTAATTGAGCGATTTGATTTTGTAACGCATCTCTTGTTGGGTTTCCCGATCGAGTATAATCGTATTCTCCGAACTCTGTTGCTGATGGTTGTTTAAATGTTGCTGTTTGATAGATGGGCATAGATGATGCACCATATGGATCATTCTCACAAGGATTATAAGCAATAATTTGTGTGTCAATACTGTACTTTACTTCAGCATCAACCAAACCATTTTCTATTTTTAGTGCTTCAAATTCTATGCTTTCGGTGTCTAATGGTGGTAATTCGGCGTCTAAATGTGTTCTTGTTACTTTGTTATTATAGCTGACACCTGATGCTAATTCAGTTACATATGATTTCTCTAATAAATCCTCCAATCTAGATGCAGAATTAGAATGTGCAACATTAGCACTCTCTTTTGGACTTCTCATTGCCTCCTTCTTTAATACTTTTTCTGTTTCATTAAATCCTTTTGTTGATAAATATTCTAATACTAAATCGAATACATCATTTGGACTTAATGTTGTTGATTTTTCTAATGAACTTCCTCCGACTATAGTGCGCGCTTTATTACTATTACTCATTCTACTTCGATAACTGTTTTGATGGCGAGTAAATGCGACGATAATTGGTGATAATATTACCAAATAAATGAAATAAACTATAATTTTAGCTGATATACTATATCAATAAGTACTTCTCTTGCTTTGATCAGAGATGCTTATACTGATAGTATGTACTATGGAGAATCTTCTTATTCTGATGACTAGCACGTGAATTCCTTTCAATTCTGTACTTTCAGTTGGATGCAATGCCACGCTAACACAGCGATCAACATGGACCGGCCCCGGAACAAAATATGAAATCCTCTATTTTCCTTGTGTATGAAACGATGATGTTCCTTCAACACTATAATATACTCTCAACGGAAACTAGGAAGAATCGGTAATCTACTTTTCTTATTCTTAAGATACAGAGTCGAGTCAGAATATATTCCAAGGGATTAAAAACTTCCAGGGTCTTATATGAACGGATCTAATTAACACATTACACAATACACCCTATATTGTCCCATATAGAACAAGACGACTAAGTGAATCGGGTTCTATGTTTCGTTCCCCAGATAAATGACTGACTTCAAATTGGTACTCTTGCAATGCTAACTTCCATCGTTGCACTTTAGCGTTTGTTGATTCAACTAAATACGTTAACGCTTGATGATCCGTGAAGCTCTGGAACGGACGGTCTGATAAATATCGGGAATGGGACGCCATAGTCATGTAAAAGCCGTATGGTTCTTTCTCTGTGGTATTCCACTTTAACTGGGCTTTAGTAAACCATACTAATTAAGTTAGTTAGTTCCTTAGTTTCCTCTCCCTTGGTCGAAACAGCAGTGGAAGGAGTAATAAAAACTTCTGCTATTGGTTGAAAAGGTATTTGTATGAGGTGTTTAACTTAAAGCCAAAACATTTAGGCAGAAATTTAGATAAGAAATTTATGTATACATCGCTATTCCATATGAATGAAGATGGATTATATAGCTTAATGCATCAAAATGATCCGTATAATGTTGAGGATAATGATGGTAACTATGATTATCATCATACATCTTCGTTCATTTGGAACAGCGATGTATGCATAAATTTCGTATCTAAATTTCAATAACTTATGATACACCACACCCCCATAACCAGTATCACATGCATCACTTGCAGCAAAAATTGATCTGCTTGGATTAAATGGGACTAAATCAAAATGATTTATGATAGCCAAACGGAGCAATTTTTGTTGCAAGTGATGCATGTGATACTGGTTATGGGGGTGTTTTGGTAGCAGAAGTACAGATTGAATGTTGTTGGACTTAACTGAAAAAAATCGCCATGACCGAGAGAGATTGAATTTACACAATAAGGTTGTTACTGTAAAAGAAATCATTTAGAAATTCACGCGGTAATTATTCACATTATATATAATCTATGCCTACTTTTCAGTCTTATTAATGGATAATTGAATTTAGCATCTGATGCAAAATAGTTATGAATATGCTTCAAATGTCTCAATATACTCATGCAGTTTCTATAAAGAAGTAATTACTTCGTTGGAAGTCTTCCTACTCCTTTGTATCCTAGTCTCTTGCTCACTTGGCCTACTACTCCATTAGGATCAAATGCAACTATCGATTTCTTGTAATTACGTTTTTTATATGAAATAATCTTTTTTTTACCATATAATCTTCCCCATTTTCCCAAAAATAATTGCGTCGCCACGTTTACCACAGGAATATTATAGATCTGTAATAGTAAGTAAGTGTGAGCAAGTGCAAGTAAATGAATGAAAGGGTGAATGAGAGAATGAATGAAGTAATTAATAAGTAAATTAAGTTAATTAAGTTTAAGTCAGAGCAAATAACTAAGAAAATCGCGGTAGTCAAGTAGGAATGAGAGAGAAATGAAATATTCAAGTAAAAATGTAAAAGAATTAAGTGAATTACCTTCTCTAAGTATTGCTTTATTTCTGTCTTGGTCATAGCTGGCGGGACATGAAACGTAGCAGTAGGCGGTGTCCGCTGCATTTTCACGTTGATTAAACGCATAAACATGTTCGGAAACCACACTTTAATACCCATTTTAGCTATCTGCAGATGGATGTGATGATGGTCACGAGAATGCCTTGTTTCTCGGTAAAATTTTTGTGCTTATTTTGTAATTCTCAAAATTGTTGACCCGCCCCAAAACCAGGCGTTATCCAACGCAAGAAGAGTCGCACAAGAAGAGGAAAACAGTTTGGAGGAGGAGTTTCTAGTTGACTGGTTTGTGCAGGTGGAAAAGAACCAAGTGGTTAAATCATGGATTATGTTCATGCTATTCCCGCTACAGCAGTACTAGTACCAACTGATTATAAAGATGAAGAACAAAATATATATACATCAAGTGATGGATTGAATTATGATGACACAATTGAGCGAACAGGTGAATTATTCTCGCAGTTGGATCACATGATAGCAGCAGTACAAGTGGAATCTCATGCTTTAGATTCAATGCGAGAGAAATTGAAGGAGTTAGATACGTTGAGGGGACAAATAAAAATGTTGACGAATAAAGCATTAGAGTATGAACAGACAAACCTTACGCTCAAGTCAAATTTAAATAAATTACAACAAGCAAATGCTGATTTAAAGCGTTCAAAAGCAGATATTGAAGGAACATTGAATCCAATAAGAGTAGAACTAAATAGAACAAAAGAAATGTATAACAAGGAAAGAATGGCAAGATTATCAGCACAACAAGAAACCGCACAATTGAAAGAGCATGCTATGAGGTTAGAAAAAGTAGTTGAAGAATTAGAAAGAGAGTGTAAATCTATACAAGGTTTAACGGAATCAAATGAAATATTACGTAATGATCTAGCACAAATAAAGCAACGATATAAAGATGATAAAGCAATGTTGCAGAACCATGTGCGGTCGTTAGAACAGCAAGTTAGGGAGGTTGATACAATAAAAGCAAATGTGAAAAATTATGCCCTAAGATTATTGGATATCTCAACGGCTGGAGGCAGTACCACAAATCCTAATAGTATAAGTAAAATGCAATATGCAAATGCTGGCTCACAACAATTACGAATACAAACAGATTTCCCTCAATACGTTGAAGGTCCATCATCGCACCAGTCATTCAACTCGAAGAATTCTCAATCAATATCATATTATGACAATGGTTTCAGTAACGACGGTGCAGGAGGTTCGATGCCTGTAAGCGACGATGAATTATCATATCAAGACCAAGAAACCCTCGAAGACCATATGAGGAAAGCAAATATACAACAACAGCAGCAACAACAACAGCAACAGAGGAACCATCAACAGCAGATGCAATATCAACAGCAGCTTCAGTATCAACAACAGCAGCAACAACGAGGGATGCAACAACAGCAGCAGCAACAACAACAAAGAGTCGCCCAGCAACAATTTCGCGATAGCAATTACTCAAACGTGCATGACGTCAACAATGAAACGTATGCTTCGCCGCAGGGACTAGTATTGCCCAGAATCAACTAATTTCCCTGCAGGGACTGTGTCGTGGTCCTTAGAACCTAACTAATATATACAAGTGTATTGATTGTAATATAAATGTAGTTTCACCTTTCAAGATGCATGTATTTAGTCTCTCTGTCGCACACACACGTCGGTACGGTAATTTTTTGCAAACGATCCGTTAAAAACATCCCGATGTCGTTACGCCGGTACTCGTCTAAAATTCATTAGAGAAAAAGGTATAAAAATGTCGCTGTTGGACAACATCACGCAGGGAAGGGAGACTGCGAAAGCCCACACCAACAATGCTATCTGTTCCTTGACGACATATTGGCATTTGAAAGGGTTATTAGCCAAGGCAAAGCGGGATCCGATATATGCTATGAATAATGCTGAATTCCACGCAACCTTGTATGAATATCTCACCAAATACACTAATCTACATACATATCCCTTCTGGAGCAGGTTGCCTCCTGAGAAGCAATATGAATTATGCAAATATTTTTCTTTGCAAGATGAGTCGCCGATGAGATTATCGATTACTTGTGATAATCAAGCTGGCATGATAATGATAGTGTTTAGTGGAGCAGCAGTAGTAACGAGTAATATTTCGAGGAAAGAGAATAGTTACAGTATCGGGAAGGTGTTTGGAGCAGTCGATGTCTTGAATAAAGCTTTGGATGATCCTAGATTTGAAGATGAAAACATAGAATTATTAACCACTGGTGTAGATACATCATATAAAGGAATCATTATACTGACAGCTCTATTGCAGAAAGGATCGGTGTTGCGTCTGACGTATCAAGGATATATGAATTGTTGCTCTGATTTGTTACCAGTAGTTGTTAGTAAAATGAATGAAGAGGTAGTTATTCCGGATGATTTTGAATTACCAAGTGATCATGTGCTCACTGAAGAAGATGAGAAGTGTATCAATGTGCGACGCCAGGCTCGTACTGCAATACCTGCATTGTTTTACAACTTCCTAAAAACAAGTGATTTATTACCTTGTCTAGCGACTGACAAGGGTAGTGCGTACATAAGAGAGACATCAATTGGTGAATCAATTGTCTTGGAATCAAGCGCAGATGAAAAGATGTACATAGTAATAGATGGAGGGATTAATTTATCCATGGAGTTGAATAGTACCGAGGGAAGAGGAAATATTGTATGTAAGTTAAAAGAAGCGGATATGGATGACCGGGATAAGTTAGTAATGACGCGGTCAACAATGCCGTTGTATCTCCTAGAGAATGGTGCGATCCTTCAAATAACACAAAATTGTTTTAAAATTGCACAAAAAGAACCACCAAAAGCAGATGATGACTATGGATTTGTGTTACCATCATCAAAACAGGTATTATTGCACTCATTCACTCGCTTACTCGCTTACTTACTCACTCACTCACTTCATCAGTACTTGGCAAAATTGAATAAAACATTAAGCACCAGTAAGAGTCTGGCTGAACTAGACATCAAACCACCTAGTCGCAAGCAAGAAGAAGCCAAAGAGTTATACAAAATTAAATTAACATTTACAAAGCCAAGTACGTACCTGGCTATCCCCTTCAGCACCATCCGCAGTCGACTCAAAGGAGTAGATAAGAAGAGTCGACTTACATTAGCTACGGAGTTAAAATCAAATATTGCTAAACTAATGGGTAAAATAAGTCGTTATACGGATTGGCTGACCGGTACTATGGTTGTTGATAGCGAGACGAATTACAGTGTTGATGAGGAGTTGAAAGTAGATATTATGCCGAGCTCGTGGGATTACACATTCCCTTTGCAGGGCACTGATGTCTTGCTTAGTAGTGATGAGAAAGAGTATCATTTAGAGTCAGATTTCTTGAGTGGTACTAGAGATGAAACATATCCCATCAAGCATTTCCACACCACAACCAACTTTAGTAGTTATGAAGAACAAAATGAAAGTAAAAAATAATGTGATGGTGAAGTGTTACTTTGACTTTAATAATTACACTCTTAATCTAGCTCATTACCTCGTTATAAATCAATGGATGCCGGTATGTATGTTTAATCTAGCTCATAACTTCGTTATAAATCAATGAATGCCGGTGCGAACATAATATCAGATCGTATTGTATACTTCGTTCCACTGGTCAGTGGACATCCTTCATGAAGGATATTATGATCAAACACCACAACTAGACCTTTTTCCGGTTGTATATCAACACTTGGTACATCTGGATTGCGTGCAAGAAAGCGAGTCGCGCCGCCTGTTGTAAGATTGTCAGATAAATATATTTGTATTGTTAAAAAACTTCTTTCATTTGAATCTTTTCTAGCAAAACATCCATCATAATGGGGTTTGAAGTAGTGATTCTTTGCTGCTTCATACTTCAAGAATCGTAGTCTAAGTAAGTTTATAAGTAAGTTCAAGTCAGAGGGAATAAATTTGATTCAATATACCTTTCATTAACACTTATGGGTTCATATTTCTTGTACGTGTATTCATCAACAATGACTTTAGGTAAAAATTGTTTAATTCTTTCGTAAATGTTCGCTGCTCTTGTATGGTCATCAGCTATAGCACGCCAAGAATTTCTAATATCGAGTTCCAACGACTCGCTGAATCCATTATTCA